>Ga0105239_10000033_pt1 | contig 223933 bp, 192 predicted proteins | sample KBSC44metaG_FD_92761 | JGI IMG/M metagenome (GOLD analysis project Ga0105239, IMG submission 92761) | Corn rhizosphere microbial communities from Kellogg Biological Station, Michigan, USA - KBS C4-4 metaG | ecosystem: Host-associated > Plants > Roots > Rhizosphere > Soil | place: Michigan... | reverse complement strand
TACATTGATCAGTTCTACAACCCGATTCGCCGCCACAGTTACCTAGGTGGCGTCAGTCCGAATGAGTTCGAGGCCGCGCATCGGCGACGACGATCAGGTGTCCACTAAATCCTGGTAACTCCAGAGGTAGTTAAACTGGTGCGGCTGCTCAGCTAGCCATAGAACCCAGGTCCAGAACCTGATCAGGTTGCATCTTCGGAGGCTCGAAATGCCCGCTCTCAACACTCCAGACCCTCGTGGAATGGCTATCCAGGGCCGATGGGAAAACCTCCAGCTACAATATACCTATGCACAACCTCGCCCTCCGACGACTTCCAGCTCTCCGTTGTCCCCATGATGGACTGGATTGACCGCCACAAGAGATTTGGGACATCCAAGAAATGGGCTTCGCCCCGTTGAATGACGGATGCCCCGTTCTACTGTTTCTTCCAATGTGCGATAAGCAGGTCTGTTGAGAAAGGTGCTTTCGTCAACGTCGTGTGCACAGGGGCTATTTCAAAAGATCGAGCTCTTGAAGTTCGTTGAGCAGTGCACCCTCGCCACCGTCTACCGGAGGCCAACCTACGATCTTCTTGACGAGATTTCCGTCCTTATAAAAGTAGAAGGTTGGCGTTGCCCAGGAATCGACGAAGGGCCAGTCCTTGTACTTGTAGACATAGCTCATGCGCGCAGTCGGATGAGCTATGTTCCAATTTTGAACAGTCTTGAGCGTCAGAGATCCATCTTGTGGCATCACCCATTGGGAGTGGGTGGCAAACACTTTCGCCAATTTGGGATTCGCCTCGATGTATGCGGTGGCGTTCGCCGAAAAATGGCAGAGAGGGTGAGCGACTACCACGATATCAACAGGTTTCCTGATGACAAAAGGCTCTTGTGTCAATGTATGCCCATCGTCGCTAAGAGTCAGCTCAGTCGGGCCATTCAATTCGGGGGTTATCTTGATGTGGTCAGGGAGCGAGCTTATGGTGTCAATATGGTAATTCTTGGCAAATAGCCGAGCTTGATCAAACTGCCGTTGCCTGACGAAGGCCGCGAGCATGTCATGGTCATACGTTGTCGTCTTCGCAGACCTGGCGTGCATTTCCTCTACATAAGACTGCATCTTTGGCGTCAGGTCCGCCAAAAAGAAGAAGTTCACTGTGGACATTTCGCGAAAGATCGTCCCCAGGTTTTCGGTGGAGATATCTTTCGGATTTGCCGTTGTGATGAATGGCTGTAGGTACTGCCGATATGCCTTGTCTATTGCCTCATCTCGTTGCCTGGGCGTCATGTCTGCTGCCAACTGCTCTACCGCGTAGAAGTGGTTGAATACCGTCTGCGCGTCCAAGGAGCTGGATTGAGATGCAGCGCCTAAAGTGGAGATAGCCATTAGGCCAAGAAAGGTCAGAGAGAGCGTCATGGCAAACGATGGCTTCATGTTCAGCTGGCCGAAACAAAGGGGCTACTGGCTTCCTAGCGATAGCATGATGAATGAATAGGGATGTGGTGCCTAGCGATTCGACGACGGTTGAAAAGCAATCCCTAGCATCTGCCCCGGCAATGTCGGGGCTTTTTTTTGCAGCGTCTTTCACGAGTTGGAAGCCCCTAGCAGTTTCCCGCCCCTTGGTCTTCAAAATATGGGTCTCCCTCGAAATAAAAGTCATATTTCCTGCTGAGTCTGCGCAAATAATCCTCAGCTGCACTAACCGCCAATTCGAGAGCTTGAAGCGTGTCGCCACCTATTACCGTACGCCCTTCCTCCCTAAGACCCTCAAAGCTTATTAAGCAACCTGCGGCACCCTCGGCAACAGGAACATCGACTGATCCTTCAGTCAGCAAAAATGGCTCGCTAATACAGACGGTAACTTCATTTACAGTCGAATCACCTTTCAGCCGGTAGGACAGTTTTCGCGTCGCAATGACGCGCTGTGATACCTGATTCATTGTTGCTCCAAACATTGTTTACAGGTCTCTTCAGCATACCCGTAGCACTTCAGCATGGCTTTACCACGCATCGCGAACAAGGGGACGGAGGTAGTTAACTGGCGCGGCTACTCAGTTAGCCGTAGAACCTAGGTCCAGAACATGATCAGGTTGCGCTTCCGGAGGCTCGAAATACCGCTCTCAGCACTGGACCTTTACGGAATGGCTATCCAGGGCCGACGGTAAGGCCTCCAGCTACAATACCGCTCATGCAAATCCCTGATCCCACCGACTTCCAGCTCTCCGTCGCCCCCATGATGGACTGGACCGACCGTCACTGCCGGTACTTCCACCGGCTGCTGTCGCCGCACGCCCGGCTCTATACCGAGATGGTGACCAGCGCGGCTCTGGTCCGTGGAAAGCAACTGCGCTTGCTTGAACACAGCCAGCAGGAGCACCCGGTGGCCCTGCAACTGGGTGGCAGCGACCCGCAGGAGCTGGCGATCGCGGCACGCTTCGGCGCCGAGGCCGGTTACGACGAGATCAACCTCAATGTGGGCTGCCCCTCCGATCGCGTGCAGTCGGGCAAATTCGGTGCCTGCCTGATGCGCGAGCCGGCGCTGGTCGGCGATTGCGTCAAGGCGATGCGCGATGCGGTGGACGTGCCTGTGACGGTGAAATGCCGCATCGGCGTGGACGATCAGGACGAATACGCCGATTTGCAGCACTTTACCGAGACCATGCTGGCCGCCGGGGTCGAGATTCTGGTGGTGCATGCGCGCAAGGCATGGCTGCAGGGCCTGAGCCCGAAGGAGAACCGCGAGATTCCTCCGCTCGACTACGAACGCGTCTACCGGCTCAAGCGTGAATTCCCCCGGCTGGTGGTCGTTATCAACGGCGGGATCACCACGGCTGAGGCGGTGCAGGCCCATCTGGGGCAGGTGGACGGCGTGATGCTGGGGCGTGCGGCGTATCACGATCCCTATTTGCTGGCCAAGGTCGAAGCCGCGGTTTACGGCGAGCCGATGCCCGAGCGGGCCGATGTCCTGCGGCGGATGCAGCCCTATGTGGAGGCCGAGCTGGCCCGTGGCACGGCGCTCAAGCACATCACCCGGCATGTCCTGGGGCTGTTCCAGGGCGAGCCGGGCGCTCGCGGTTTTCGCCGAATATTGAGCGAGGGCGCGCATTTACCGGGTGCCGGCTGGTCACTTATTGAGCAGGCGATGGGGCCGCGGCTGGCTGCTGCGTAACTGATCAACACGATTTAGACATTTTATTCAGCCCGCATTGCCCAAGCTGAACGACCATGTGCCCCATGATCGTCGTTTCGAACCGCCCGCCAACCTCCGTTAAGCTGCCCTGGCTCCTGTTGGGGCTGCTTTTGCTTGGGAGTGGGTCGGCGGTGGCCGCGCAGAGTGCCGAGCCGGCGATGACACTCGAGCAGGCGATCAGCCAGGTACAACAACAGACCGGCGGCAAGGTGCTGTCGGCCAATACCATCGGCACGATGCGGCGCGGACGCGGCGCGTTCGAGCACCGCATTCGGGTCCTCACCCCCAACGGCCATATCCGTGTGGTCTCGATCTACACGGATGCGGCCAAGTCCCCGACACCGGCCGAAGCCGATTCAACCAAAAACCCCGCCCCTACGGGCGATGGCAATAAGGAGAAACACTGATGCGCATCCTTTTGGTGGAGGACGAGGCGCCGTTGCGCGAGACGCTCGCCGCACGCCTCAAGCGCGACGGCTTTGCCGTCGATGCCGCTCAGGACGGCGAAGAGGGCATGTACCTCGGCCGCGAGGTGCCGTTCGACCTGGCGATCATCGACCTGGGCCTGCCCAAGATGTCGGGTATGGATCTGGTGCGGGCGTTGCGCGAAGCAGGCCAGCGTTACCCGATCCTGATCCTTACCGCCCGCGGCAGCTGGCAGGACAAGGTCGAAGGCCTGAAGCACGGCGCCGACGACTACCTGGTCAAGCCGTTCCACGTCGAGGAGCTGCTGGCGCGTATCAACGCGCTGGTGCGCCGCGCCAGTGGCTGGTCCAAGCCGATCCTGGCGTGCGGCCCGATCAAGCTGGACACCACCGCGCAAACGGTGTCGGTGGAAGGCAAGCTGGTCGATCTGACCTGCTACGAGTACAAGGTGCTCGAATATTTGATGCTGCACGCCGGTGAGCTGGTTTCCAAGGCCGATCTCACCGAGCATATTTATCAGCAGGATTTCGACCGCGACTCCAACGTACTGGAAGTTTTCATCGGCCGACTGCGCCGTAAGCTGGACCCGGAAGGCACCTTGAAGCCCATCGAGACAGTACGTGGACGCGGATACCGATTTGCCATCCCCCGCAGCGAAAGCGACGACGAATGATCCCGTGCCGCCGCGCCGACCGTTTTCGCTGTCGGCGCGTGCGGCACTGGCCACCGGACTGGTGCTGGCGGCCTTTCTAGGCGTGGTCGGCTTGACCCTGTCGCGCACCAATGCCGACAGCGCGTTGAAGGATCAGCAGGAGCGCCTGGAAAATTTCGTCACCGCGTATCTGGCCGGTCTGGAAGTGACCCGCTCGGGTAAGGTCTTCCTGCCCGATACGCCGCCGGACCAGAGCTTCTCGCGCCCGGGTTCCGGGCTGTATGCCGTGGTGATTGGCGACAACAACACGAAGCTGGAATCGCCGTCGGCATTGAACCGCGACTTCAGTTTTCTCAAGATGCTGCAGCCCGGTGAAAGCGAATTCGGCCCGATCGATACACGCATGGGGCGCCTGTACTACTACAGCTATGGCGTGAGCTGGGATCTGTCCGATCACAAGTCGGTGCCGCTGACCGTGATGATCGCGCAGACCGAAGGTGTGGTCGAAGGCCAGAACGCCGAGACGCGGCGTAGCCTGGTGTTTTGGCTGTCGTCGCTGGGCGTGATGTTGATCCTGCTGCAGTTGCTGTTGTTGCGCTGGAGCCTGACGCCGCTGCGCAAGGTGGCCAACGAGATGACGCGTGTCGAGCGCGGCGAGTCGGAACATCTCGACAATCAGTATCCGCAGGAGTTGACCGGCCTGACCGAACGCATCAATGCGTTTATCGATAACGAGCGCGAACAGCGCACGCGTTATCGCAACACGCTGGCCGACCTTGCGCACAGTTTGAAAACGCCGCTGGCGGTGATCCGTTCGCGACTCGAACTGGCCGGCGAAAGCACGCCGTTCCGCGGCGATGTGCTCGATCAGGTGCGGCGCATGGACGAACTGGTGGCTTACCAGTTGGCACGCGCGGCGACGTCCGGCCGCCAGACATTCGCCACCACCGCCGTACCGGTTGCCGATCACGCTGAAGACCTCGTGCAAAGCCTTGAAAAGGTCTATGCGGCAAAGAATGTGCTGTGCGAGTTCGATATCGACGAAGGCGCGGTGTTCTATGGCGAGCAGGGCGATTTGCTTGAGTTGATGGGCAACCTGCTCGAGAACGCGTTCAAGTGGGCGCAGCATCGTGTGTTGCTGGTGGTGAAGCTTGAACCGCAGGCCGGGCGTCAGCGTCCGGATTTGTGGCTCAGCGTTGAAGACGACGGCCCAGGTATCGATGCGGACAAGGTCGAGAAGGTGCTGCAGCGAGGCGTGCGTGGCGATGAGCGCGTGCAAGGTCACGGTATCGGTTTGTCGATCGTGCAGGACATCGTGCGTGCGTATCAGGGTGAGTTGACGGTGGATCGCTCGCCGGAGTTTGGCGGGGCGCGGTTTGCTGTGCGGTTGCCGTCGGGTTGATGTGTAAAGGCGGTAGGCTCGCTTCGCATCGCCTCTTGTGCCCCCTCACCCCAACCCTCTCCCCCGGCGAAGCCAGGGGAGAGGGGGCTGACTGAGGCAACTTCAGTATTTCGCACTTTCGTTACCTGCCCCTCTCTCCTGGCTTCGCTGGCGCAGAGGGAGCTGACTGAGGCAACTTCAGTGTTTCGCACTTGCGTAACCTGCCCCCTCTCCCCTGGCTTTGCCGGGGGAGAGGGTTGGGGTGAGGGGGGCTTTAAGTCCTCAGTACTGCGATACAGGCGCAGGCGACACGCCGTAATACGCCTCCAGCAACGCCGCGATCGCCGGCTCCGCCTTCTGTAACACACCCGGCTGCGACCAATGCAGCTCGCTCACCACGGCAAAATACTCATCCGGGCTTTCGGCGGCATACGGATCGATAGCGGTGTCTCGCCCGCGCGTTACATCGGCGACCAGATTGTCGTACGCGCGTTGGAACGCATCGATCCAGTGACGGCGCTCGATATGCCTGGGCAGTGGCGGAACGCCATCGGGTGGGCCGTCCAGCATGTCCAGCTTGTGCGCGATTTCATGCACGACGACGTTGAAGCCATCCCACGGCTGCTCCAGGTCCAGCTGCACATCGGCCAGCGACAGAACCAGCGGGCCACGCTCCCAGGCTTCACCGATCAGTACATCGTCGACCTCGCTGACCACGCCACTGTGTTCGTCGTGATGACTGCGGCGCACTTTGAATTCGCCCGGGTACACCAGGATCTCGCGCCAGCCACGCAATGAGCGCGAGCCAAGCTGCAATACCGGCAAACAGGCCTGCATCGCAATCAGCAGCTGCAGCTGTTCACCCAGCTCGGCACCCGCCAATGCATGAAACCGCTTGCGAGCGAGAAAATGCGTAACCAGCCCACGCAGCGCCTGCTGCCGGGAGCCATCCAGAAGACGCGCCAACGGACACGCCGCCAGCGCGTGGCGCCAGGAAGCTTCAGGAATCGGAGGAGGGTCGAAGCGCGACGTTATCTGTCGCCACCACGTGCCGAACACGGACGACAGTTACTGGATCGAGCCGGGGAGCAGCGACTGCCAGCCTAGATTGGCGCGACGCGAAGGGGCTGAACTGCTGTCGCCGCCGCTGTGCGTGCTGGTGTCGTTGCTTGAGCTGGAGCTGCTGCCGGAAGCCGGCGGGCAATCGCGTGGGCCGAGCAGGTCGCCGCCGCTGTTTTTGGACGATGCGCTGTCCGCCGTCGCCGAATGCGGCAACGTACCGGCGTCCTGAGTGTCGACATCCGCAGCTGCCGCGGCATGAATGCCTGCGACGGCCAAGGTGCACCCGAATATGAATGGCAGGAAGTGCCTGGCACGCATGGCGAGCCTAACCCCTCAGATCCATAAGCCCAAGCGCTGGATCGTCGCAGAATCGTCACGGGGATGCTAGTGCCCGGATCGGTGCCGCACCGACAGCGCCTGCGGCTAGAATTCCCGCCATGCCGCATCCCCAACCCCACCGTTCCGACGCCCGCCGCTGCTTGTATCGCCTCTCTGTCGGCGTTTTTAGCTGATGCAGGCGCGCGATGTGTTGACCGCCCTGGCCGAGGGCGAAGCGATCTCCGGCGCCACCCTGGCGGAAACGGCCGGGGTTACCCGAGCCGCGATCTGGAAACAGATCGAAACCCTGCGCGCCAAAGGGGTGCCGATCGAGGCCCGTGGCGCCAGCGGCTACCGCCTGCCGTGGTCATTGCAGATGCTGGACGAGGGCGCCATTCGCAGCCAGCTGCCAGCGACCGTGACCCAGCGGCTTGGCGCGCTGGAGGTGCATTGGGAACTCGACTCCACCTCGACCGAGCTGCAAAGGCGTCTGCCCGATGCCCCCGATATGAGCTTTGTGCTTGCCGAGACGCAAAGCGCCGGGCGCGGCCGTCGTGGGCGTAGCTGGCTGTCGCCGCCGGGGCTGAATCTTTATCTCTCGTGCCTGAAGCGGTTCGATGCCGGCTTTGCGGCGCTGTCTGGCCTCTCGTTGGCCCTGGGTGTCGTCGTGCTGCGTGCGCTCGACAGCCTGGGTGTCGCTGGAGCCGGTCTGAAATGGCCCAACGACCTGCTGAGCGAGCAGGGCAAGCTCGGCGGCATCCTGGTCGAGCTCAGTGGCGAATATCAGGGGCCTTGTGCGGCGGTGATCGGTATTGGCCTCAATCTGCGACTGACCGAAGCCTTGCGCGCCCAGGCTGGTCAGCCCAGTGATGACCTGGCCGGATTGAACGGCGGCACGCCGCCGGATCGCAACCGCGTTGCGGCCGCCCTGATCCACTCGCTGGTCGATGGCCTGGCCGAGTTCGAGCGCGACGGTTTTGCCGGCTTTGCCCAGGCCTATCGTCCCTACGATCTGTTGCTGGGCAAGTCGTTGCATCTCACCGGCGCCCTGGGTGAACTCGATGGCATCGGTGCCGGTGTCGATGCACGCGGCGCCTTGTTGCTGGAGACCAGCGAGGGGCTGCGACGTGTCGATAGCGCCGACGTATCGGTACGCCGCGTATGAAGCTGTTGTTGGACCTGGGCAATACGCGCCTGAAATGGGCCGTGCTCGATCGCGGCACGCGCATCGTGCAGGGCGCGGTGGCGTGGAACGACGATGTCGAATCCGTACTCGCTGCCGCATGGGGCTCGCTCGACGGCGTGGCGCATATCTACGGCGCATCCGTGGTCGACGCGGCAAAAGAGGCACGGGTGGAAGCGATGGCCAAGGCCGCTCGCGCGCGCAACGTCTTCTGGCTGCGGACACCGGCCGAAGCCTGCGGCGTGCGCAGTGCCTATGCGGAGCCTGAGCGCCTGGGCGTGGATCGTTTCCTGGCGATGGTCTCGGCCTATCACGACGGCGATGCGCCCTGCGTCCTCGTTGGTGTGGGCACGGCGTTGACGCTCGATGCGCTCGATGGGGAAGGTCGCCACCTGGGTGGTTTGATCGCGCCGGGACCGCAGCTGATGCAGCAATCGTTGTGGGGCGCCACGGCACGGCTACATCCTGAGCCGGGCCGCGTGCTCGATGCGGCCGACAACACGGCCGATGCGATCGCCTCCGGCTGCTGGCAGGCTGCGGTCGCTTTAATCGAGCGCTTTGTGGTGCGGATGTCGCCCCAGCTCGGCGGCACACCGCGGGTCATTCTTGGTGGTGGCGATGCGGCGCAACTGCAGCCTTTGCTGGCCCTGCCGACCCAATTGACCGAAGACAGCGTGCTGCGTGGCCTGGCGGTGTGGGCCGAGGCACATTCGACTACGATGCCGCCTCTCTAGAATAGTTGTTTACCAAGGCCTGGTACGGATCCACGATGGTTCTGCGTCTGCTCTTCGTGCTGTTGATCGCACTCAATATCGCCGTCGGTGCCTGGCTTTTGCTGGGGCAGGACGACGCGCACGTGCGCAGCGCGACCGATCCCGATGTGCCGTCGCTGCAACTGCTTTCCGAGCGCCCGGCGCCGCCTGCATCGGCACCGATCGCCGCGACCACCGCACCCGTGCCCACGTCGGCCTCGACGCCGTCGCCGGCTACGCCGGCCAGCGCCACGAACCCGCGTAGCAATTCCAGCTCGCGCGTCTATACCTGCATCGCCATCGGACCCTTTGCGACGCCCCTGGATTTGCGCAATGCGCGAACTGCGCTGACCGCGCAGGCGGCACGCATGCGTTCGCGCCAGGAGCAGACCACGCAATCGCGCGGTTGGTGGGTGTATCTGCCGGCCAGCGCCAGCCGTGACCAGGCCCTGGCGCAGGCGCGGCGCCTGAGCGCGGCCAATATCAAGGACTATTTCGTGGTCGGCGCTGGCGATCAGCCCAATACGGTATCGCTGGGCCTGTTCAAGGATCCGGCCAATGCGCGCAAGCGTCGCGACGAGGTCGTCGCGGCCGGGTTCCCCGCGCAGATGAGCGAACGCACCGAAACGGTCCCCGAATACTGGCTGGATCTGGCCGTGGCCGACAACGCGCATTTCGACTGGCGCAGCCGCGTACGCAACAACACGGTGGGCTCGCACAGCACGGGCTGTTTCTGATCCGCCTCCAAGCCTGTAAACTACGCGGCCCATGCCGGCATAGCTCAGTTGGTAGAGCAACCGCCTTGTAAGCGGTAGGTCCCCAGTTCGAATCCGGGTGCCGGCACCAGTAAACGAAAAAGCCCGCGCAAGCGCGGGCTTTTTTTATGCCTTGAAGCGGGGAGACTTACGGCAACGGCAGGCTGATCGGGTTGGCCTTCATCGAGCTGCTGAGCGACGGGAACGGGTCCACGCCGGACATGGTCTTGATGTCGTTGAGCGAAACGACGTCGCAGGTGATGGTGTCGTCGTTGGTGCACAGGTAGGCGCCGGCACCTTTGCCCGGCTCGTATACGGCCTTCCACGTGTAGGCCGGCACCGCAACCGCATCCTTGCCGATGGTGGGGATGTTGTCCGGATCGAAGGCCGGGCCGGTGACGACATAGACTTCGCCCAGCTGGGTAGCCAGGTTGCGCACCTGCGCTTCGATCTTGGCCCACTCGCCGGTGTTGAGCTTGTGATCCTGCGGCACGACGTTGGCCATGGAGAACGACTCCTTCTCCGAAGCGATCGTCGATTCGTCGCCGGCCGGGGTCATGTGGCCGCGATCGTAGCCGCTGTTGGTGTAGTCGGAATCCTGCGAACGATCGGCGACCGGGATGCCGGTTTCCTGATGGAACGAGCCGGTGCGGCTGATCGAATCGGCGCCGGCAATCTGTGCGGCGGTCAGATGCTGCGCGGAGTACAGCGGGCCCTTGGTGACACCCGATGCCAACAGGACGTACTCGGTATGGCACACCTCGGTGGTTCGCGTGGTCAACGACGAATCCAGGGTGGGGTTGCTACCGCTGACGAAGAAATTGGGACAGGCCGTGCTGGCGAAGCAAGCACCGGACACGAGAAAGCTGACTGCAAACAGCCACTGACGTACACGCAACATAGGTTGTTCCCCAACAACGAAAGGAGGGATGACCGTAGTTCGGTGCTATTGCAGTGAAGTTAAATGCTCGCGACTTTGCGTCGAATATGCGAACAGGTTCGCGATGCAGGATTTTGCGATCGTTCGCTGCTGTTGATGACGACACCAGTATTTCTCGTTCGCGCGCGTGGACAGCCGTGCGGCATTGACCGAAGCGACCGCAGCGCGGAGAATCATTTGATGCAACGCAACAATGCTGCGGAACTCCTCATCAAGCTCGCCCTGCAGGGCGGCGGCGCGCATGGCGCATTCACCTGGGGCGTGCTTGATCGAGTCTTGCAGGTGCCGGGCTTGCAGATCAGCGCAGTCAGCGGAACCAGCAGCGGTGCGATGAATGCGGCCGCCCTGGTTCAAGGCTGGCAACGCGGCGGCGCGGAGGGCGCACGCGCTGCGCTCGCCGAGTTCTGGGAAGCGGTGGCAAAGCACAATGCCATGGCCGACTGGTGGGCAGCCGGTGCACGCGCCTGGAGCGATTCGGCCTGGTTCAAGCCCAGCGTGTCGCCGCTGTCGTTCAATGCGATGCGTCCGCTGGTGGAAGGCTTTTTCGATATCGATGCGCTGCGCCGCTCGCCCATCGCGCTGCATGTGGCCGCCACGCGGGTGCGTGACGGTGCCCTGGTCGTGTTTCATGGCGACGGGCTCAGCCACGAAGCCCTGCTGGCGTCTTCGTGCCTGCCGCAGTGGTTTCCGGCGGTCGAGATCGATGGAGAGGCCTACTGGGATGGCGGTTTTGCGGGCAATCCGGCGCTCGAACCCTTGTTGACCGCTCCCAGAGACACGCTGTTGTGCGTGCTGGTGCAGCCCCTGCAGCTCGGGCAGATACCGCGACAATCGAGCGATATTCTGGATGTTTCCGCACAACTGGCCTTTGGCACGGCCTTTCGGCGCGAGCTGCGCGACCTGGCCATCTCGCGTCGGCGTGCCGACCAGCGTTTTTTGCCGAGCGTACGTGAGCGCATCCTGCGCCGGTTGAGGCTGGAGATCATCGCGCCAGACGATGGATTGGGGGCGTTGGGGCATGCGGCCACCGATACGCGCCTGCACCAGCTGCAGGCGTTGCGCGAGCGCGGCTACGCAACCGCCGATACCTGGTGGCAGCAGCGTGGCGAGGCGAAAGGGGACGCAGCCGGCTGGGTCGAGCAGTTCATCGGCTAGGTTCCTGTAGACTGGAACGATAGCCCGCGAAGGCGCGGGTGGGTTTCAGGTTCGGCAGCGATGCATATAAAGGACAATCCGTCGGTAGCGGCAAACAACGTTCGGCGAGGCCTCGCGGCCGGAGCGTTCCTCCTTGCATGGTCCCTGTCGCTACCCCTCTGGGCTGCCGATGACACGCTGGCGCCGGCGCAACTCCTCGAACGTCAGCACGCCGGCCATGCGCCGCTGTTGCTGGATGTCCGCCATGCCGACGAATACAGCGGCGGGCATATCGACGGCGCCCTGAATATTCCGGTGGAGCAGTTGGCCGCACGGCATGGCGCCTTGGGCGTATCGCGCGATAGCGATATCGTCGTCTACTGCCAGAGCGGGCGGCGCGCCGCCAAGGCACAGGCTCTCCTGCAATCGATGGGCTACAGCCACGTACGCCTGCTCGACGGCAGCATCCAGGGCTGGCAGCAACAGTCCTTGCCGCTGGTTCGTGAAACACCAATGCATACGGCACCTGCGCGCTAGGGATCGGCGCGCGGTGCATTCGATAGCGAAGACGAGTGAAGCATGGTTAAGCAACAGGCAATTTCCCTGATTGGCGTGCCGACCGATATCGGCGCCGGACACCGCGGCGCCTCGATGGGCCCGGAAGCGCTGCGCGTGGCCAATCTGGCCGAAAGGTTGATCAAGCGCGGGCTGGATGTGATCGACCGCGGCAATCTGCACGGGCCGGTCAATCCGTGGCAGCCGCCGCACAACGGTTATCGTCATCTACCCGAGGTGGTGGCGTGGAACGAGGCGGTATTCGGGGCGGTCTCCGAAGCCCTGGCCGAAGGCCGCCTGCCGATCATGCTTGGCGGCGATCATTGCCTGGCGATCGGTTCGATCAGCGCCGTGGCCAAGCACTGTCGCGAGCAGGGCAAGCAGCTGCGCGTGCTGTGGCTGGATGCGCATGCCGACTTCAACACCGCGCAGGTGACGCCGTCGGGCAATATCCACGGCATGCCGGTGGCGTGTCTGTGCGGCAACGGTCCGCGTGAGCTGATCGAGTTGAGTGGCAACGTACCGGCGACCCAGCCGGAAACTTTCCGCCAGATCGGCATTCGTTCGGTCGACGAAGGCGAGAAGCGACTGGTGCGCGAGGCGAATGTCGGTATTTTCGATATGCGTCATATCGATGAGGTCGGGATGAAGCGCACGATGGAACTGGCGCTGGCCGACATCGACGAAAACACGCATTTGCACGTGAGCTTCGATGTGGATTTTCTCGATCCGACGATCGCGCCGGGCGTAGGGACCACGGTACGCGGTGGTCCGAATTATCGCGAGGCGCAGCTGTGTATGGAGATGATTGCCGATACTGGCCGACTGGGGTCGCTCGATATCGTTGAGTTGAATCCGGCGTTTGATAAGCGCAATCAGACGGCGAAACTCGCGGTCGATCTCGTAGAGTCGCTGTTTGGGAAATCCACGCTCATCCGTTAGAATTTCGGAGATTCGCGCATGATGCGCGTTTGTATACGTAAGGAAACAAAGCAATTATGTTTAGTTCTAGCAAAAAAAAGCAGCACGTAATCCATGATGTGGATTTTAACCGTGATTATCCAGTCGCTTTTTGCCAAGACGGTATCTCCGCGGCAGGTATCAATCCTGCAACGCAGGCTGGTGAGGTCATCGTCTCGATTCACAAAATCGAAGGTCAATTAGGCAATGGCGAGAATTATTCGGCTTATGTGATTGGCGATAAGGGTGGGAAGGGGCAGCAAATAGCGGCTTATTGGGTTCCTCAGGGAGGCTCTGCGGTTATTCCCGAACATCCCGGGAAAGAGGATCCGAAATTTGTCTTCACGCCAAGTTTCAGCGGTTGTACCTGGGTTTTGAACAGAGTCGATGAGAGTACCCTGTTGGCACAGCACCTCACGGGCGGAAAATTTAATAGTGAGTACAGTGCCAATCGCGAAGAAAAGGGAATTGCGCTGAGCGCGACGCGCTGGCGCGATTATGCGGCTCCGGATCCCGAGGGGAAACTAACTAAAAAGGCGGCCATGTTCATGAGGTATGAAGGGCGGGACCAAGGCTGGGGCCAATTTTGGCAAACGCGTGATTATATCGTCGGTAAGAGCGGCCAAGGTATAGAAGTTATAGGCGACAACGCAAAGGTCGTTGGTCACGATTACAAAGTACTCACTAGGTCAGAGCGTAGCGCGGCTTTTGGTACTGTTATGGCCGCCAGTGCAAGTGAGCACCGCAGACACGGAACGGTGCCGATGGAGCAGACGCTGAGCGCATCGGTCCATCGGTCGATCCCTCAGACGGCTCAAATGAACGCGAGCATCAGCGAGTCTGAATCTGTGCGCTTGGAGCCGCGTAGAACTGAAAAGCGATCATCCCCGCGCAGACAGCGCTAGCGCGGTTGAGGCGGTAGCAGCGCACAGCCATCGCCTGCGGTAGACTTCCTTTTCCCGATAAAATCTGAGTCACCATGCGAACTCGTGTACTGACTGGTATTACGACGACCGGTACGCCGCACCTGGGCAACTACGTCGGCGCGATCCGTCCGGCCATTGAAGCCAGCCGTCGCGCCGACGTGGACGCGTTCTATTTCATGGCGGACTATCACGCTCTGATCAAGAGCGACGATCCGGCCCGGATCGAGCGTTCGCGACTGGAAATCGCTGCGACCTGGCTGGCCGGCGGCCTCGATCCGGATCGCGTGACTTTCTATCGGCAGTCGGACATCCCGGAGATTCCGGAACTGACCTGGTTCTTGACCTGCGTGACCTCCAAGGGGCTGCTGAACCGCGCGCATGCGTACAAGGCCGCGGTCGACAAGAATGTCGAAGCCGGCGAAGACGCCGATGCCGGCGTGACCGCGGGCCTGTACATGTACCCGGTACTGATGGCCGCCGACATTCTTGCGTTCAACGCGAACAAGGTGCCGGTGGGGCGCGATCAGATCCAGCACATCGAAATGGCGCGCGATATCGCGCAGCGTTTCAACCACATCTATGGCGGCGATTTCTTCGTGCTGCCTGAGGCGGTGATCGAAGAGCAGGTGGCGACCTTGCCGGGTCTGGACGGTCGCAAGATGTCCAAGAGCTATGACAACACGATTCCGCTGTTTGCCGGTGGGGCAAAACACTTGCGCGAAACGATCATGCGCATCGTCACCGATTCGCGTTTGCCCGGCGAAGCGAAGGACCCGGATAGTTCGTCGCTATTTACGATCTTTCGCGCGTTTGCCAGCGAGGCGGAAACCGATGCGTTCCGCAAGGCATTGGAAGATGGTATCGGCTGGGGCGAAGCCAAGCAGGTGTTGTACGAACGCATCGAGGCCGATGTGGCGCCGATGCGCGAGCGTTACGACGAACTTATCGCCAAGCCACAAGTGATCGAAGAGATCCTGCAGGACGGTGCGCGCAAGGCACGCGCCACGGCCGCGCCGTTGATCGCAACGCTGCGCGACGCGATCGGCCTGCGTTCGGGTGCGGCGCTGGTGCAGTCGGGTAGCCAGGCCAAACCGGTGCAGAAGCAGGGCAAATTGCCGCGTCTGGTCAGTTTTCGCGATGGCGATGGTAGCTTCCGTTTCCGTCTGTTCTCCGCCGATGGCGAAGAGTTGCTGTTGTCTCGTTCGTTTGCCGATCCGAAGTCGGCCGGTGTGACGCAAAAGCGCTTGAAAAGCCTCGGTGCTGCCGCGGCGGTCTGGCAGGTGCGTCAGGGCGGCATGGCGTTGGAGGTGGACGGCGAGCACATCGGCGACACGCCCGAGTACGGCGATGAACCGGCACGCGATGAGGCCCTGGCTCGTCTGCGCGAGGCCTTGGATCAGCTCGCCGCGCAGGAGTAATGCGCTGGCGGGCCTAACGATGCAGGGGTTTGTTCGATGCGTTATCTCGCCATTTTTCTGCTTGCGCCGTGGTTGTTGATTCTTGGCTGGGCGTATTGGGCGTATCCCAAGAGCTTGCCTCGTACGGGTGCGCGGCGTGCTTTCGATTGGCTGATGTTGCTGCTGGCGGCCGGTGCGGCTGTTGGCTCGGCGTTGCTGGGATTTGATGCGGCGCGTGTGCCTCAGGTTGGCGAGTTCGGGCCGTCGAGTGGGGCGATCTGGCAGCAGGTGTTGCCTGCGTTGTATGGGTATGGGGCGTGCGTTGCGGTGTTGGTGTTGGCGTTTTTTGTGCGTCGGGTGATTTGGCGGCGTTGAGTTTTTAGAGCAAGAGCCCCCTCACCCCAACCCTCTCCCCCGGCAGAGCCAGGGGAGAGGGAGCTTTACTGAGGCAAGTCTTCAACGCTGCGTGCTTTTGCTCCCTCTCCCCTGGCTTCGCCGGGGGAGAGGGATTGGGGTGAGGGGGCGCTCTCAGCCCTTGGCCTGCCGCTCTTTCCGCGCCTCATACGCCTTCAAATGCGCATAAGCCGTACGCAACGGCGTGATATCAACACCCCCAGCGCCACGCACAAGCATGTCGCCCACCACATGATCCGCTTCCACCGCTTTGCCGCCTTCCAGGTCGCGCAGCATCGACGCAGTCAGCGTCGAACCTTCTTCCGTCAACACGCCGCGTGCTTTAGCCAGCACGGCTTCGTGTGGCGCATGGCCCGCATGCTCGGCAACGCCGCGACACGCTTCAAGCAAGGCCAGCGTCGTCTCGCGTCCACCCGGCGCGCGCATGATGTCGCCAACCGCGGCGCGCATCAGGCACGTGATTCCTGCGAGCGTGGCCAGAAACACCCACTTGTCCCACATGTCCTGCAGGATCGTGTTACTGGCACGGGCCTCGAACTTGACGCCCTGCATGGCTTGCGTGATGGCAGCCATGCGCGCCGATGCACTGCCGTCGCGCTCCCCATAAGTGAGGCTGTGAGAGGTATTGAGATGACGCACCACGCCGTCGGCATCGACGGTCGCGGCAATTACGCATTGGCCACCCAGCACGCGATCCGCGCCGAAGCGCTCGTCCAGACGATCCATGTGCTGCATGCCGTTCAATAGCGGCAAGATCGCCGTATTCGGCCCGACCGTCGGCGCGATATCCGCGATGGCCTGATCCAGATCATAGGCTTTGCAGCTGAGCAGGATCAGGTCGTAATGGCTGTTCAATGTTGCCGCTGTGACGGTTGGCGGCGCATCGCGGTGAAAGTCGCCGGTGCTGCTGCGTATCGTCAAACCCGTTTCGGCCAGCTTTGCGGCACGGGCCGGGCGGACCAGAAAAGTCACGTCCTGCTGGTTTTCCAGCAAGCGCCCGCCAAAGTAACCGCCGGTGGCGCCTGCGCCGACAACCAGGATACGCATCGCTTTTTCTCCGCCAAAAGGTTAGTGGGAAGTATGGACCGACCCCACCCGATTCAATTGCCGTCCATGCCATCCCATGCATTCAGATGCGGCCCGAACGGCTCGCGCTGTTGCTGGACGACACAGAAGCGGTGACCGCTGGGTGCTTCCATGACCCACCAGCGGCCGCGTACCAGGTTGACGCGCTTGGCGCCCAGCTTTTCCAGCCGGGCGGCCTCCGCTTCGATATCGTCGGTTTCGATATCCAGATGCACCCGGCTTTCGTGGGTGACCTTTTGCAGCAAAATGATCGGCTCGTCGGTCGCGGTCCGCAGTTCGGCGTACTTGCCGTCGCCGTCCTGGTCGACCGTGACAATGGGCTTGCCCAGCGCGCGACTCCAGAATTCGGCGGCTTCTTGAAGGTCCCCGGCTTGGCAGTCCAGTACCAGGGTAGATAATCGACTGTGGTGCATAAGAGAATCTCCTCCGGTCAGGCCGGGCAGTGTCCGCCGGGTCGGGTGAAGAAATCGATGTGACCGTCGTCAAACCTCTAACCAACGACACCGAAGGAGTAAAGCAATGCCCTGGCTGGTTCTGCTTTCCGCACTGTGCATGCCCGTGGTGGCATGGTTTTCCCAGCACGGGGCATTCGGCCCGGACATTGGCACGATCTCCGACGGCTATCCCACCTTGCTGGGCACGGCGGGCTATGCGTTTTGGATCTGGGGACCGATCTTCCTGTTCGATATCGTATTTGCGGTCTGGCAATGCAGTAATCGTCGGCACGATTCGGCGATGCTGCGCGTACGCATTGCATCGCTGATCGCGTTCGCGCTGACGTCGATCTGGATGGTGGTGTTTTCGCAGCAGCAATTCTGGCTGGCGCTGGCGGCGATCTGGGCCAGTCTGGTTTGCCTGGTTTACGCGGCGTACTGGTTGTCACGGCAACGCCCCGCGCCTGACGCGCTGAGTTTTTGCGCCTGGCTGCCGCTGTCGTTGCATGCTGGTTGGGTGTCGCTGGTGGCATTTCTCAATACGGCTCAGGTGCTCGTGGCCTTTCGCTTGCTGCCGCTGGACGACATGCTGCCGTGGAGCATCGGTTTGCTGGTGTTGGCGGCCTTGTTGCTGCTGATCGCCAACGCACGGATGGGCGGCAACGTGATCTATGCGCTGGCGGCGGCATGGGCCTTGGGTACGATTTACGTCAAGCAATCCATCGGTACGCTGCCCGGTGCGCAGACTGCGGCCCTTGCGGCTGTGGCCGTGGCCGCGGTGTTGGTGTTGCAGACGCTATGGCTACGCATCAAGGCGAAGTCGATATAAAAAAATCCCCCGGCGCAAACCGGGGGATTTCTTGTGACGCCGATATATCGAGCGCTTAGTTCGGCTGTGCCAGATCGTCCAGCAGTGCCTTCAGGAAGCGCGCGGCTTCGCCGCCGGTAGCGGCGCGATGGTCGAAGGTAAGCGAGATCGGCATGCGGCGATGCACTTCGATGCCGCCCATCACCGCCACGACGTCGTGGCTGAGCTTGCCCGCGCCCACGATCGCCACGCACGGCGGCACCACGACGGGCGTCGCGTAGCGGCCGGCGAACATGCCGAAGTTGGACAGGCTGATGGTGTAGCCGGACAGTTCCGACGCCGGGATCGAACGGTCTTCGACCTGCGTGCGCAGACGCTTGATGGCGGCGCGTACGCCGGCACCGTCGAGCACGTCGGCATTGCGCAACGCCGGCACGAACAGGCCTTCCTCGGTGTCCACGGCAATACCGATGTCCACGTGCGGATGCAGTGTGCGGGTGAGGTTCTTGCCGTCGAACCACGCGTTCAGCGCCGGCACGCTCTTGCAAGCGGTGACGATGGCGCGGATCAGACGGGCGGTGATGTCCTGCTTGCCGATCCAGGCGTGCAGGTCGGCATCGTCGACCAGGGTGGTCGGCACGACCTGGGCATGCGCATCGGCCATCACGCGGGCCATGTTGCGGCGAACGCCCTTGAGCTGCTCCGGCTGGCCGCTGGCGTGCACGCTCGGCGAAGAGGTACGCACCGGCTTGCCGGCAAGCGAGGTCGGGCTGCGGGCCGGTTCCGGCTCGGGCAGGCGCGGAGCCAGGTGACGGCCGGCGTCTTCGTGCACGGCGCGCGCCGGAGCGGCGCCCAGCGGGGCCGAACCGTTGGCGGCGGCGTCCTTGACGTCCTTCATGGTGACCACGCCACCGTCGCCGGTGGGGCGTACGCGGCCAAGGTCGACCTTGAGCTTTTTGGCCAGTGCGCGCACGGCCGGCACGGCCTTCACGCCGCCGACCGAGCTGAGCTGCTCGACGTGCACGTGATTGCCGCTGACCATCGCGCCGACCACGGTGCCTTCGTCTTCGCGATCGGCTTTGGGCTGGGCAATCTCGCCGCCTTCGTCGGACGCGACAACCTTGGCGCTGTTGTCCGGCGCGGCGCTGCCGACACTCTTCTTCGGGCCGTGATGGTGGCCGGTGGATTCGGCTTCGGCGCGCTGCTTGGCATTCGGGTCGGGCTCGAACTCGGCCAGTGCGGCACCGGTCTCGATGATGTCACCGGCCGCACCGTGCAGCTTGGTGACCTTGCCGGTATAGGGCGAGGGCACGTCGACCACGGCCTTGGCCGTTTCCATCGACACCAGCGGGGCGTCGAGCTTGATGGTGTCGCCTACCTTGACGTGCCACTCGACGACGGTTGCGTCGGGGAGGCCTTCGCCGAGGTCGGGGAGGTAGAAGGTTTTGATGTCGGCCATGAGTTTGGTTCTCTAGGTATGGCTTGAATGTTCTTGGAGCGTCGCCCCGGCGAAGGCCGGGGCCCAGTGTCTTTCAGTGTGCGGGAAGGTTTTGTGTGCTTCGCACGCCATTCTTCACTGGGTCCCCGCGTGACCAGCTTTCGCTGTTGTAAATCGCCTCGCGGGGATGACGCTTCCCTGTAGGTAGTTTAGGACGCAGCCAGCGTACGCTTCGCCGCTTCCACCACGCGCTCCGTGCTCGGGAGATATTTCATCTCCAGGCGGAACAGCGGGATGTGCGTGTCGAAACCGGTGACGCGTTCGACCGGAGCGAGCAGGTCGTACATGCATTCCTCGGCCAGGCGCGCGGCGATTTCGGCACCGAAGCCGGCGGTCTTGGGGGCTTCGTGCACGATCACGCAGCGGCCCGTCTTCTGTACCGATTCGGCGATGGTGTCGAAGTCGAGCGGGGTCAGCGTGGCCACGTCGATCACTTCGGCGCTGATGCCTTCCTCGGCCAAAGCGTCGGCGGCTTCAAGCGCTTCCTTGACCTGTGCACCCCAGGTCACGATGGTGACGTCGGTGCCGTCGCGCAGCACGAAGCACACATCCAGCGGCAAGGCCTCGCCGTCGTCCGGCACTTCTTCCTTGTACTGGCGATAGATGCGCTTGGGCTCGAAGAACATCACCGGATCCGGATCGCGAATCGCGGCAAGCAGCAGACCATAGGCACGTGCCGGCGATGAGGGCATCACCACACGCAGGCCCGGGATGTTGGTGAACAGGTGCTCGTTCGCTTCGGAGTGATGCTCCGGCGCGCGAATGCCGCCGCCCCACGGTGCGCGCCACACGGCCGGCACGGTGATGCGGCCGCGTGTGCGGTTGCGCAGGCGGGCGGCATGGCAGGCGATCTGTTCCATCATCGGATAGATGAAACCTTCGAACTGCGCCTCGGCCACCGGCTTCATGCCTTGCGCGGCAAGGCCCACGGTGACGCCGGCAATGGTGGTTTCGTCCAGCGGCGTGTCGAGCACGCGCAGTTCGCCGAATTTTTCCTGCAGGCCCTGGGTGGCGCGGAACACGCCGCCGTTGACGCCGACGTCTTCGCCCAGCACCACGACGGAGTCGTCGTGGGCCATTTCATAAGCAAGCGCCTGGGTGACGGCTTCGATAAGAGTGATTTGTGCCATGACTCAGTGGGCCTTCTTGTCGAGCGAAATAACCAGGTCGCGCTGCTTGGCGAGATCGGCGGGTACTTCGGCAAAGGTGTAGTCGAACATCGCGGTGACCGGCTGGGTCTTGGTTTCCAGATAGGCGTTGACTTCGTTATCCATCCAGTCGTCGCACTCGGCCTTCCACGCTTCTTCCTTCGCGTCGTCCCATACGCCCTTGGCGACCAGCCAGTTGCGCAGGCGCACCATCGGCTCCTTCGCCCAGGCGTCCTTCACTTCCTGCTCGCCGCGGTAACGGCGCGCGTCGTCGGCGGTGGTGTGATCGGAGAGGCGATAGGTCACCGCCTCGATCACGCTGCCACCTTCGCCGTTGCGTGCGCGCTCGAGCGCGTCTTCCATCGCCTTGCGCACCGCGATGATGTCGTTGCCGTCGACCTGGATCGAGAACAGACCCGCGGCGATACCTTTCTGCGCCAGCGTCGGTGCGCCGGACTGGATCTTGCGCGGTACCGAGATCGCCCACTGGTTGTTGACGATCACCGCCACCATCGGCAGGTTCTGCGCGCCGGTGATGTTGATGGCGCCGTAGAAGTCGCCCTTGGACGAACCGCCGTCGCCGATCATGCACACGGCCACGCGCTTCTCGTTGCGGATCTTGAACGCCAGCGCTGAACCGGCGGCGTGCAGGCACTGCGTCGCGATCGGTACCGACCAGGCAAAGTCGTGGCGAGCCGGCTCGTTCTGGTAGTCGTTGCCGCGCTCGTCGCCGCCCCAGTACATGTAGACCTCGCGCGGCTGCACGCCGCGATACAGCTGCGCGCCGTATTCGCGATAGCTCGGCGCCAGCACGTCTTCAGGCTTCATGGCGCTGCCGACGCCGACATGCGCGGCTTCGTGGCCCAGGCACGAGGCATAGGTACCGAGCTTGCCGGTACGCTGCAAGGCGACCGACTTGGCATCGAACACGCGGGTGGACAGCATCAGCTTGTAGAGCTCGACCATATGGTTGAGGTCTTTGGCAAACTCCGGCAGATCGTCACGGACCTGCTTGCCCTCGGCGTCGAGGTATTGCAGGTATTCGATTTCGAATTTGGCTGCGATGGACACGACTTGCTCCCAAAACGGGTAAGGTAGAAATAGTTGTGGGGGGAGGCGCGGCCTATCCAGTGAGGCCGTCACGCGGGGATTCCTCAGCCTTCGTACCCCTTCCAGCGGGGGTGAGGCTTTCCCAAGACCGCCTTTGATAACAGGCTCTTATGTTGCGCCGCAAGGTACGGTGCAGCATGAATGTGCGTGCTTTTTCTCCGGAAGCCTTGCATTACAGGGAGTTGCGAGTGGGCGGCTCGGATGGCCGATGAGGTGGCCGAGGCGTCGGTTGGGCCGTCGCTCATCTTCGCTGGCGCACTTGCGCTGCTATCCGGCCACCCCCATCCCCTTGAACCGCTACCATCCCCACTTTGCGCCATCAGCGATTCGGAATGACCACGAACCAACGCGATCTCGAAGCCGGTATCGAACTGGACCTGGATGGACGGCTTACCTACGGCGGCTACCTGCGCCTGGATGTGCTGCTTTCCGCGCAACGGCCCTTGAGCGACCCGCCGCATCACGACGAGACGCTGTTCATCGTGCAGCACCAGGTGGCCGAGCTGTGGATGAAACTGCTCATTCACGAACTCAAGGCAGCGATCGCGTGCCTGCAGCGCGACGAACTCGATACCTGCCTGAAGATCCTGGCGCGCGTGAAACAGGTGCAGCGCCAATTGTTCGAGCAGTGGGCGGTGCTGGAGACGCTCACTCCGTCGGAATACCTGGAGTTTCGCGACGTGTTGGGGCCATCGTCCGGATTCCAGTCGCTGCAGTATCGGCAGATCGAGTTTCTGCTCGGCAACAAGAACGCGCAGATGCTCAAGGTCTTTGCCTATGACCCGGCTGCTGAAGCGAGCTTGCGCGAAGTACTTGAGGCGCCGAGTCTGTACGACGAATTCTTGCGATATCTCGCGCGCCGCGGCCATGACGTACCGGCGGACTTGCTCAGCCGTGACGTGACGCAGCCGCATCAGCGCGACGAACGCTTGCTGCCGGTGTTCAAGCATATCTACGAGCATCGCACGGACTGCTGGCCGGAATATCACATGTGCGAACAGCTGGTGGACATGGAGGAAAGTTTCCAGCTTTGGCGTTTCCGCCATATGAAAACCGTGGAGCGCATCATCGGTCATCGTCGCGGCACCGGCGGTTCGTCCGGCGTATCGTTCCTGAAGAAGGCCTTGGACCTTGAGTTCTTCCCGGAGTTGCTCGACGTGCGCACGGTGCTTGGGAGCTGAATCGCCCTCGGCCGATTGACGGTTACGGCGCTTGCGTGCTTCTCTTTGAGTTGAATCGCATGTTCTTGCGATGCTTGAACGAACGAGGGAACGCATGACCGACACCACCTCCAACGCCGCCACGGCTCCCGACTTTCCCGAGACATTGGGTCACCCGCGTCCGCTGTGGATGCTGTTCATGACCGAATTCTGGGAACGCTTCGCGTTCTACGGCATTCGCTGGGCGCTGGTGCTGTACATCGTGGCGCAGTTCCACGGTGGCGACGCGACCGGTGAACAGCCGGCCAGTCGAACTTACGGCGCCTACCTCGCGCTGGTCTACGCGGCAGCGATCTTCGGTGGCTATGTGGCCGATCGGGTGCTGGGTTATCAACGCTCGATCCTGGTCGGTGCGGCGGTGATGGCGCTGGGCCTGTTCATGATCGCCGTGCCCAATCAGCAGATATTCGAGATCGGGCTGGCCACGATCATCGCCGGCAATGGCCTGTTCAAGCCGAACATCTCCACCATGGTCGGCAAGCTCTACGGCATTACCGACGAGCGGCGCGACAGCGGCTTCACCATTTTCTACATGGGCATCAATCTCGGCGCGCTGATCGCGCCGGTACTGACCGAATACCTCGCCAAAGCGGTGTTCGGCAGCAACGCGATGCCGAGCTACAAGTACGTATTCATCGCATCTGGCGTGGGCATGCTGATCAGCCTGTGCTGGTTCTGGGTAGGCCGGCGCGGGCTCAAGTCGGTCGGCGTGGCGCCTCCCGGCAGCGAGAGCATGATGCGCGTGGTGTATGTGCTATTGGGCGCGGCCGCTGCGGTGCCGGTGATGTATTTCCTGCTGGCCTCCGGGGCGGGTTTCCTGCAGTGGGTACTGAGCGCGCTCTTTATCGTGCTGTCATTGCTGCTGCTGGTCGAAGGAATTCGCGAAGGCAAGGTGCAGCGTGATCGGGTCATCGCGATGCTGATCATCTTTGCCTTCAACGTGCTGTTCTGGATGTTCTTCGAGCAGGCCGGCAGCTCGTTCACCTTCCTCGCCGACAAGATCGTCAACCGCCAGCTGGGCGACTTCAATTTCCCCACGGCCTGGTTCCAGTCGGTCAATTCGCTGGCGATCATCACCATCGCGCCGATCCTGGCGGTGATATGGGTGCGCATGGGCCGCAGCAACCCCTCGATTCCACGCAAGTTCGGCCTGGGCCTGATCTTCAACGGGCTGGCTTTCGCGCTGCTGATGCTCGCGTTGTCGGACATGGTCGACGCGAACGGCAAGATCCCGTTCTGGACGCTTTTCATGGTCTATGTGATCCAATCGGTGGGCGAGCTGTGCCTTTCGCCGATCGGCCTGTCGATGGTGACCAAACTGGCGCCGCTGCGTCTGGTCGGTTTCGGCATGGGTGGTTGGTTCCTTTCCACCGGCATCGGCAACAACCTGTCGGGCATCTTCGCCGGTCATGTTTCGGGCGAAACGGGCATGACCACGCAGTCGGCCCTGAGCGGCTACACGTTCGGTTTCTGGTCGCTGATGGGTGCGGGCGTGCTGCTTTTCCTGATTGCGCCGCTGATCAACAAGCTGATGCATGGCGTGAAGTAGCGGCAGTTCTGACGGGGCGGCAGCTACGCCGCCATTGACGAATGCCGCGGTCACGGCTAAATGTCGGTGTTTTCGCGCACGGTCAGCCGACCGATGAAGGGGTGCATGAACAACGCCAGTCAAGCCGTGGCACCGGGCGTGCCCGATTTTCCCGATACCCTCGGCCACCCGCGTCCCCTGTGGATGCTGTTCATGACCGAGTTCTGGGAGCGTTTCGCGATCTATAGCGTGAGCTGGGCGCTGGCGCTGTACATCGTGGCGCAGTTCTACCACGGCGATCCGTCCGGGCAGGCGTGGGCGAGCAAGATCTATGGCGCCTATACCGCGTTGGTCTATGCCACCGGCATTTTTGGCGGTTATATCGCCGACAAGGTGATCGGTTACCAGCGATCGATCCTGCTGGGTGCCGTGGTGATGGCGATCGGCCTGTTCACCGTCATGCTGCCCTCGCGCGATGCGATGCTTTATGGCCTGTCCATGGTCATCGTGGGCGATGGGTTGTTCAAGCCGAATATCTCCTCGATGGTCGGGCAGCTCTATCGTCCCGAAGATGAAAGGCGGGATCGCGGCTTTACCCTGTTCTATATGGGAATCAACGCGGGCGCCTTTGCCGCGCCGCTGGTCACCGGCTGGATGGCCAGTTATTTCACCAGCACGCCGCTGATGGAGAACTATCGGATCGTGTTCGGTGCCGCGGGCGTCGGCATGGTGCTGAGCTTTCTGTGGTTCTGGTTCGGTCGGCGCGGTCTGCGTGGTGTCGGTCGGCCGCCGCAAGGTGCCGAGAGCAAGCAGCGTGTGCTGTGGGTAATCGGCGGCATGGCGGTATCCGTGCCGATCATCTACTTCGTGCTGGCGCAGATCGGCGCCATCGGTTTGCAATGGCTGCTCGGCCTGCTGTTTATCGGCGTGGCGGTGATGCTGCTGGGCGAGGCCGCACGGCAGGGCCGCGTGCAGGTGGAGCGGGTGGTGGCGATGCTGATCATCTTCGCCTTCAACCTGCTGTTCTGGATGTTCTACTTCCAGCTCGGTACGTCGTTCAACTTCCTGGCCGAGACGATGGTCGACCGCAAGATGTTCGGCGGTTGGGCGTTCCCGGTCGGCTGGTTCCAGTCGATCAGTCCGCTGGCGATCATTGTGCTGGCGCCGGGCGTGAGCATCATCTGGGCCTTGCTGGCGCGCCGGCACAAGGAGCCTTCGATCCCGCGCAAGTTCGGCCTGGGCCTGGTCTTCAACGGCCTGGGGTTTCTGGTGCTGGTGTATGCGCTGGCGCGACTGATCGATCCGCAGGGACTGATTCCGTTCTGGCCGTTGGCCGCCTGCTATGTGCTGCAGACCGTCGGCGAGCTGTGTCTGTCGCCGATCGGCCTGTCGATGGTGACCAAGCTGGCGCCGCCCAAACTGGTGGGCCTGGCGATGGGCGGCTGGTTTCTGTCGCTGGCTGTCGGCGGCAATCTATCGGGCTTGCTGGCTGGCCACATCAGTGGCGCGACCGGCATGACTGCCGCTTCGGCGCTGGACGGTTTCACCTTCAGCTTCTGGTTGCTGGCCGGTGCGGGCGTGCTATTGCTGCTGATCTCGCCGTTGATCAATCGGTTGATGCATGGGGTGAAGTAAGCGTTGAGGGGCGGTCGCGACTGAAGTCGCTCCTACAAACTAGCCATGCCCAGCTAGCTTGTAGGAGCGACTTCAGTCGCGATCAGCCGTGACGTAACCGCGTTATTCGGTAGCACAAGCCGACGGCTGATCCGACAGCGAAACAAAGCGGCGGCTTTGCCCGTCATACGCTTCCACCACCCCGCTCTCGATGTCATACACCCAGCCATGCAGGCTGAGTCGCCCTTGTTCCAGCGCGAGCGCAACGCAGGGATGCGTGCGGATATTTGCGAGCTGAGCAATGACGTTGTCGTGCACCATCGCATGGATGGCCGCACACTCTGAGCTATGCGCGTGAGCGCTGTTGATCGCCTTGGCCGTGTCGGCATAACGCAGCCACCGTCGCACGGCGGGCATGGCGGTCAGGTCGGCATCGGTGGCGATCGCCTTCATGGCGCCGCAGTCGGAATGACCGCAGATCACCACGTCGCTGACGCCGAGCGCGACCACGGCATATTCGATCGATGCCGATACGCCGCCCGGTTCGGGGCCATAAGGCGGCACGATATTCCCTGCATTGCGCACCACGAACAGTTCGCCCGGCTCGCATTGAGTGATCAGCTCCGGCACCACGCGGCTGTCGGAGCAGGCGATGAAGAGCGCTTGCGGATTCTGGCCGGCGGCCAGGCGCCGGAATAGCGCCGAGCGCTCCGGGAACGCATCGCGCTGGAACCGTTTCACGCCATCGACGAGGTCTTGCATGGTTCAGTGTGACTCACGGCTTTGACGGCACGCATTGTCCCACGACAGACCATGCCTAGCGCGGCATGTCCAATAGCTTGTCGAGAATGCGCTCCAGCCACACGCGTTCTTCCTGGTCGAGCTTGGCCAGCACTTCGCGCTCGCGTGCACGGGCCGTCGGCGCGACTTCGTCGTGCAGCTTCCAGCCGGCCTCGGACAAACCCAGTACCGAACGGCGCTTGTCGCCGTTGTGGGTTTCCCGATTGACCCGGCCCGCTTCGACCAGGCGGGCGAGGGCGCGGCTGACGGCCACCTTGTCCATGGCCGTGCGCTCGGCCACCTCGCGCGCGGACAGGCCGTCGAAACGGGCAAGCACGGCCATGACACGCCATTCCGTCACGCTGAGGTCGTAACGTTTCTGGTAGTCGTCGGCGATCCCCTGGCTGATCGTGTTGGACAGGATCGACAGGCGGTAGGGCAGGAACCGTTCGAGTTCCAGGGGGGCGTGGTCGGGCGTCTTGGTGTCAGGCACTGGTGCAGTGGTCCTTGCAAATGGTTTCAAATGTAACTATAACGTGAGGCTTATCCGGATGGTCGCATGCTTGAAGGTGCCGGCCATCGTGAACAGCCCGACGACGGAGAGCATCATGAGCGCGCAGCCCAATCTTGGCATGCAAGTCACCACGTTCGAGAACCCGATGGGGATCGACGGCTTCGAATTCGTCGAATTTGCCGCCCCCGTCGGCCGCGGCGAAGAGCTGCACCAGCTGTTCCGCAGCATGGGCTTTACCGCCGTGCTCAAGCATAAGAGCCGGGCGATTACTGTCTACCGCCAGGGCGGCGTGAATTTCCTGATCAATGAAGACCCCGATTCGTTCGCCGCCGACTTCGCCCGTCAGCACGGCCCCTGCGCGGCGGGTTTCGCCATCCGCTTCAAGAAACCCGGCGCCGAGGTCTATCAGACCGTGCTCGGCAACGGTGGCGAGGCGATCGGTACGAAAGAAGCCACCAAAGCGGTCAACGCGCCGGTGGTCAAGGGGATCGGCGACTGCATGCTGTATCTGATCGATCGCTATGGCGATGCAGGCAGCATCTACGCCGACGATTACCTGCCGATAGCGGGTGTCGACCAGTATCCGAAAGGCTTCGGTCTGACCTTCATCGACCACCTGACGCACAATCTGTATTTCGGCAACATGCAGAAGTGGTCGGACTACTACGAGCGTCTGTTCAACTTCCGCGAGATCCGCTACTTCGACATCAAGGGCGTCAAGACCGGCCTGGTGTCCAAGGCGATGACCGCGCCGGACGGCATCGTGCGTATTCCGCTCAACGAATCGAGCGACCCCAAGTCGCAGATCAATGAATACCTCGACAGCTACAAGGGCGAGGGCATTCAGCACATCGCCTGCTTTACCGACAATATCTACGACACCGTCGAAGCGATGCGCGAGCGCGGCGTGGAGTTCCTCGACACGCCCGATACCTATTTCGACGTGATCGACATGCGCATTCCCGATCATGGCGAAGACGTGCCGCGCCTGGCCAAAAACAAGATCCTGATCGATGCCGACCCGGAGACCAAGCAGCGCAAGCTGCTGCAGATCTTTACGCAGAACAATATCGGGCCGATCTTTTTCGAGATCATCCAGCGCAAGGGCAACGAAGGTTTCGGCGAGGGCAACTTCACCGCGCTGTTCGAGTCGATCGAGCGCGATCAGATGAAGCGCGGCGTGCTTTAAAACACCAGGAGCGCGCCAGCTGATGCCGGCGCGCTCCTGAGTTTTTCAGGTCGGGAGGTGTGCGCCCGGCAGGTTGTGCATGCTGAAGCCGAGGGCCAATGCCGCGATGATGCCGATAATGGCCAGGCCGAAACCCACGATCATGGCGATAGCCTGGATCATGAAGTAGAGCCTGAGCTTGCCCAGTGCCGTTTTCGCGGCGATGGCATCGTCGCGCAGCTGGGCCTGTTCAAGCGCATTGGCCGATTGCAGCAGCAGGATGCTCAGCCAGATGGGCAGCCACATCACCAACAGCCCGAGGCCGAACGAAATCAGTACGTAGAGTCCGCAAAAGACCAGCTGGACAATGGCCAGGAATTTGATCCAGCCCTTGCCCTGTGCCAACGGGTCGATGAGTTCGGAAACACTGACGCCGCCGTTTCCAAACGGCGGAGGATTAAACTGAGACGACATGATTTTCCCCTTCATGCATGAATAAGACCGCCGTCTTGGCAGCGGTAGGGCGAAGGTAGCAGCAAACGGCGGCCGACTGGTAAGACCGGCGGGGCAAATTCAAAGGAAGCGATGATGAGCGAGCAGGCAGGTTATCAATCCGGGTTCGGCAACGAGTTTGCCACCGAGGCCATCGCCGGGGTCTTGCCGACCGGCCAGAATTCGCCGCAGAAAGTCGCCCATGGCCTTTATGCCGAGCAACTGACCGGCAGCGCCTTTACCGCGCCGCGGCCGACCAACAGGCGCAGCTGGCTGTACCGGATTCGCCCGGCGGCGATGCACAAGCCGTTTGCAGCACGCGACCATGCCAGTTTCCACAACCGTTTCGACGAGGCTCCCGCCACCCCGAACCAGCTGCGCTGGGACCCGTGGCCGACGCCCGAGCAGCCGACCGATTTCATCGATGGCCTGATCACCCTGGCCGGTAACGGCAGCGCCGCCGAACAGGCTGGCTGCGGTATGCATATCTATGCCGCCAACCGCTCGATGGAAGGGCGGTTTTTCTACGACGCCGACGGCGAACTATTGATCGTGCCGCAGCAGGGTCGACTGCGCCTGGCAACCGAGCTGGGTGTGCTCGACGTCAAGCCGCTGGAGATCGCGGTGATTCCGCGTGGCGTGCGTTTTCGCGTGGAGCTGCTCGACGGCCAGGCGCGTGGTTACGTCTGCGAAAACTTCGGTGCGCTGCTGCGCCTGCCGGATCTCGGACCGATCGGCGCCAACAGCATGGCGCTGCCACGCGACTTTCTCACGCCGCACGCGGCCTATGAAGATGTCGAGGGCGACTTCGAGTTGCTGGCCAAATTCCAGGGCAGCCTGTGGTCCGCGCGCATCGATCACTCTCCGCTGGACGTAGTGGCCTGGCACGGCAACTACGCCCCGTACAAGTACGACCTGACGCGTTTCAATACGGTCGGTTCGATCAGCGTCGACCATCCCGATCCGTCGATCTTTACCGTGCTGACCTCGCCCAGCGATACGCACGGCACGGCCAATATGGATTTCGTGATCTTTCCGCCGCGCTGGTTGGTGGCCGAACATACCTTCCGTCCGCCGTATTTCCATCGCAACATCGCCAGCGAGTTCATGGGCCTGATCGAGGGTGTCTACGACGCCAAGGCCGGCGGTTTCGCGCCGGGCGGTGCCAGCTTGCATAACTGCATGAGCGGCCATGGCCCGGATGCGGGTACGTTCGAAAAAGCCAGCAACGCGCCGCTGGACAAGCCCGATCACCTGACCGGTACGATGGCTTTCATGTTCGAGACGCGCAAAGTGATCCGCCCGACCCGGCAGGCGCTGGCAGCGCCGCAATTGCAGGGCGATTACTATCAGTGCTGGCAGGGCATCACCAAGCATTTCAAGGAGCCTGGCGCATGACGCGCACACTATTGCTACTTCTTTTGAGCCTTGGCCTTGCGGCCTGCAACCAGCACGACAAACCGGTGGATCAGCCGGCAGTCGCCTCATCGGCAGCAGCACAGCAGCATGCACAAGCGGTGGTTGCCTCCGGGCCGACGGCCCAGGTCGCCAAGCCTGCGGCAGCGGTGAGCGCGCAGGTCAGTCTGCCGCAGGCGGCAAGCTATAGCGGCTATGGCGATCTGTATTTCGGCTTGAGCGAAGCGGATTTCCGCAAGAACTGGGGCGATCTCAAAGGCGGTCCCGCGGCTGCCGGTTCCACCTGCAAGATTCTCTATCCGGTCTGGATCAAGCAGATGCCGCCGGATATCGGTTTCATGTTCGAAGGCGACAAGTTCGTGCGCTTCGATGTCAGGACGACCAAAGAAGCGGCACCCGGTGGCGGCAAGGTTGGCATGACCGTGGAGCAGATCGCTGCGCTTTATCCGGCGGCAGAAAAGCAGCCGCAAAAGTACGATGCGGATGCGGTCGATATGCGCGTCCCCGGCGACCACGGTGCGGTGCTGCTGTTTGAGGCGGACAAGAGCGGCAAGGTCAGCGCATGGCGCGTGGGTCTGCCGCCACAAATCGATTATGTAGAAGGTTGCGGCTGAGGAGCCATGCATGAAATTAGGTAGTCTCAAAGAAGGCGGCCGCGACGGCAGCCTGATCGTTGTCAGCCGCGACCTGACTCGTGCCGTACGCGCCAAGGGCATCGCATCGACGCTGCAGGCCGCGCTGGACGACTGGTCCAGCAGCGCGCCGCGCTTGAATGCGCTCTATGCCGAACTCAATGACGGCAAGGCCACGGATGCGTTCGAGCTGGACATGGCCGCCTTGGCTGCGCCTTTGCCGCGCGCCTATGAGTTCGTCGACGGCAGCGCCTACCTGCCGCATGTGGAGCGCGTACGCCGCGCGCGCGGTGCGGAAGTGCCGGAAAGTTTCTACACCGATCCGCTGATGTATCAGGCGACCAGCGCGGGCTTTCTTGGTCCGCGCGATCCTGTGGTTGTCACCAGCGAGGACTACGGCATCGATCTGGAAGCCGAGGTGATCGTCGTTACGGACGATGTGCCGATGGCAGCGACCCCGGGGCAGGCCGCCGCCCATATCCAGCTGATCGGTCTGGTCAACGACGTGTCCTTGCGCGGGCTGATTCCGGGCGAGCTGGCCAAGGGTTTCGGTTTTCTGCAATCCAAGCCGCGTTCGGCGCTCTCGCCCGTCCTGGTGACGCCGGACGAACTGGGAGACGCATGGCAGGGCGAAAAACTGCACCTGCCGATGCGCACGTGGATCAACGAGCAATGGTTCGGCGAGGCGGAGTGCGGCGTCGACATGCAGTTCGACTTCGGCCAGTTGGTAGCGCATGCGGCCAAGACGCGGCCGTTGACGGCCGGCACGGTGGTGGGCTCAGGCACCATTGCCAACGAAGACACCAGCAAGGGCGCCTCCTGCCTGGCCGAACAGCGCACGGTCGAAACCCTGCGTGACGGCAAGCCGAGCACGCCGTTCCTGAAGTTCGGGGACCGGGTGAAGATCGATGTCACGGACAGCGCGGGCAAGTCGATCTTCGGCTCGATCGAGCAGACGATCGCACGGGCGAGTTAAGCGTATCCAGGAGTGAGAAAAAGTAGGGCCACCTGGCTTTTACTCGTTTCTCACTCCTGATCACTCTCAACTGGCCCTCCCGCCATGCCAAACTACCGCTTCGCCCGTCGCGGAAGCTGGGAATGCTCAATCTCGAAACTGCCAGGATCGCCATCATCGGCTTGGGCTATGTCGGCCTGCCGTTGGCGGTGGAATTTGGCAAGCGCTACGACACGGTCGGCTTTGATGTCCGCGCGGAGCGAATAGAGGCCTTGCGCGCCGGTCGCGACAACACGTTGGAGGTCGAAGCGGCGGAGCTGGCCGAGGCGCCGCGGCTTGGTTACAGCGCGTCGCTGGACGATATCCGCGAGTGCAACGTGTTTATCGTCACCGTACCGACCCCGATCGACAGCGCCAAGCGGCCCGACCTGCGTCCGCTGATCACCGCCACCGAGAGTCTCGGCCACGTGCTCAAACGCGGCGACGTGGTGGTTTACGAATCGACCGTCTATCCCGGCTGCACCGAAGAGGTATGCGTGCCGATACTGGAGCGCGTGTCGGGCTTGCGCTTCAATCAGGATTTCTTTGTCGGCTATAGCCCGGAACGGATCAACCCCGGCGATAAACAACACCGTCTTACAGCCATTCTCAAGGTCACCTCAGGGTCGACGGTGGAGGCTGCCGACTTCGTCGACCGTCTCTATGCCAGCGTGATCCCGGCCGGCACGCATCGCGCCAGCAGCATCAAGGTGGCCGAGGCGGCCAAGGTGATCGAGAACACGCAGCGCGATTTGAATATTGCCCTGGTCAATGATTTGGCGATTCTGTTCAACAAGCTGGGCATCGATACGCTGGAAGTGCTGCAGGCCGCCGGCACCAAGTGGAATTTCCTGCCGTTCCGACCGGGCCTGGTCGGCGGCCATTGCATCAGTGTCGATCCGTATTACCTCACGCATAAGGCGCAGGAAGTCGGCCATCACCCGGATGTCATTCTCGCGGGGCGACGCACCAACGACAGCATGGGTGCGCATGTGGCCAACGAGGTGATTCGGTTGATGGTGCGCAAACGCATCAATCCCATACAAGCGCGCATCCTCGTGCTGGGTCTGGCGTACAAGGAAAATTGTCCGGATCTGCGCAATACGCGCGTGCGCGATATTGTCGATACGCTGCGCGGGTACAACGCGCAAGTGGACGTGCATGATCCATGGATAGATGCGACCGAAGCCGAGCACGAGTACGCGTTGAAACCCGTGGCGGTGCCCGAACGGGGTGCCTATGACGCCATCATCATTGCCGTCGCTCACAAACAGTTTGTAACGCTTGGCGCCGAAGGTATCCGCGCGTTTGGCAAACCCGAATCCATTCTTTATGATGTCAAATACGTGCTGCCGCAGGATGCGGTGGACGGGAGGTTGTAAGCAATGAAGATCCTGGTTACCGGCACGGCCGGCTTTATCGGATCGCATGTGGCGCTCAAGCTGCTTGAGCGTGGCGATGAAGTGATTGGTCTGGACAACCTCAACGACTACTACGACGTTTCGTTGAAAAAAGCGCGCCTTGCCCGCTTCGAAGGGCGCGCCGGTTATACACATGTCCATGCTGACCTGGCCGATCGCCTAGCCATAGAAAAACTCTTTGCCGAGCACCGTCCGCAGCGTGTTGTACATCTGGCTGCACAGGCCGGCGTGCGTTACGCAGCGCAGAATCCGCACGTATACATCAGCAGCAATATCACCGGCTTTCTGCATGTGCTCGAAGGTTGTCGTCATCATGGCGTGGAGCATCTGGTATTTGCCTCGACCAGTTCGGTCTACGGCGCCAATACGACGATGCCATTCTCGGAACACCAGTCGGCCGAACATCCACTGACGCTGTATGCCGCGAGCAAGAAAGCCAATGAGCAGATGGCGCATAGCTACGCGCATCTGTACCGCATCCCCAGCACCGGCCTGCGCTTCTTCACCGTGTACGGTCCCTGGGGGCGCCCGGATATGGCGCTGTTCCTGTTTACCAAGGCCATCCTTGCCGGTGAACCGATCAAGGTGTTCAACCATGGCAAGCACAAGCGCAGCTTCACGTTTATCGACGATATCGTCGAGGGCGTGATTCGCACGCTGGATAAAGTCCCCGCGCCCGATCCGGACTGGAACAGTGCCGCGCCCGACCCGGCCAGCAGCAACGCGCCGTATCGTATCTACAACATCGGTAACGAGCGGCCGGTAGAACTGCTGCGCTATATCGAAGTATTGGAAGAGTGCCTCGGGCGAAAGGCCCGCATGGAGATGCTTCCGCTACAGGCCGGCGACGTGCCCGATACCGAAGCGGACGTGTCCAGCCTGATCGACGCCGTGGGCTATCGCCCGAAGGTATCGGTGGAAGAGGGCGTGCGCCAGTTCGTCGATTGGTATCTGCAATACCAGCCTCGTTGATCGTTTGCCAACCGTTCCACCCCTGTCCTGTAAGGAGACCCCCATGTCTACAGTTACTCTCAAAGGCAACCCCGTTCACGTCGACGGATCCCTGCCGGCCACCGGCGCTACCGCACCGGCATTCTCGCTGGTCGCCAAAGATCTCAAGAACGTCACGCTGGCTGACTTCGCCGGCAAGCGCAAAGTCCTGAACATTTTCCCCAGCGTCGACACGCCGACCTGCGCTACTTCGGTGCGTCATTTCAACCAGGACGCCAGCGGTCTCGATAACGCCGTGGTGTTGTGCATCTCCGCCGATCTGCCGTTCGCCCAGGCGCGCTTTTGCGGTGCCGAAGGCCTGGAGAACGTCGTCACGCTGTCGACCATGCGTGGTGCGTCCTTCCTTAAGGATTACGGTGTGGCCATCGCCGACGGCCCGCTGGCCGGTCTGGCTGCACGCGCGGTCGTCGTACTGGACGAGCACGACAAGGTGGTGCATAGCGAGCTGGTGGGCGAGATTGCGCACGAGCCGAACTACGATGCGGCACTGGCTGCTCTGAAGTGAAGAGCCATCAGGAGTGAGAAGCGGGTAGTCGACGCTTCGTTGTGGCTGTTTGTTTCAACCTCTCCGCCGCGCCATTCCCCTCACCGTCATCCCGGCGTAGGCCGGGATCCAGTGTCGGTCATTGCAATTGAGCGACAGCGCGAAAACCGAGCGTCAAGTCACTGGATGACCAGCTTCGCTGTTGTAAAGCGCTTCCGGCCTGCGCCGGGATGACGGTGAGGGAGACAAGCGTCGAGACAGGTCTGTGACGACTGTCCTGCCCGAGCAGTGACAGCGGAAGCAGCCAGCGACTTACTTCTCACTCCTCTTCACTCATAACTAAAAAGCCGGGCACAAGGCCCGGCTTTTCAAAAACATCCAACGAACGGCAGCCCTTACTTGTTGGCAGCCATCAACGCCTTTGTCATATCCAACATGCGGTTGGAGAAGCCCCACTCGTTGTCGTACCAGCTCAGCACCTTCACCAGCGTGCCGCCCATGACGCGCGTCTGCGTGGCGTCGTAGGTGGAGGAAGCCGGGTTGTGGTTGAAATCGATCGACACCAGCGGCTTGGTGTTGACGGCCAGAATGCCCTTCAGCGCGCCGTTGGCGGCTTCATTGATCGCGGCGTCGATTTCTTCCTTGGTGGTCGCACGCGCGGCCACGAAGGTCAGGTCGACGACCGACACGTTGATGGTCGGTACGCGAATGGCAAAACCGTCCAGCTTGCCGTTGAGCTGCGGCAGCACCAGGCCCACCGCGGCAGCGGCACCGGTCTTGGCCGGGATCTGGCTGTGCGTGGCGCTACGGGCGCGGCGCAGGTCCGGGTGATAGACGTCGGTCAGCACCTGGTCGTTGGTATAAGCGTGAATCGTGGTCATCAGGCCGTGCACGATGCCGATCTTTTCGTGCAGTACCTTGGCCAACGGGGCCAGGCAGTTGGTGGTGCACGAGGCGTTGGAGATGACCTGGTGCTGGGAAGTCAGCTGGTCGTCGTTGACGCCAAAGACGAAGGTACCGTCCACGTCCTTGTCGCCCGGGGCCGAGATGATCACCTTCTTGGCGCCACCGGCGATATGCGCGCTGGCCTTGGCCTTGGAGGTGAAGAAGCCGGTGGACTCCAGTACCACGTCCACGCCCAGGTCGCCCCAGGGCAGCTTGGACGGATCGCGCTCGGCCAGCACCTTGATGCGGTCGCCGTTGACGATCAGATCGCCACCGTCCACCGAGACCTGGCCCGGGAACCGGCCGTGGGCGGTGTCGTACTGGGTGAGGTGCGCATTGGTCTCGGCGTCGCCAAGATCGTTGACCGCGACGATCTGAAACTCGTTGGTGCGGCCGGATTCGTACAGCGCGCGCAGCGTATTGCGGCCGATACGACCGTAACCATTGATGGCAACCTTGATGGCCATGAGACAGCGTCCTCCGACAGTGATGGGGGCAGCAAAAGCGGCCCAGCTCGGGCCGCCAAAGCAGACATTTTAGCGCGAACCGGGGGCGGACCCCAGCCGGCAGGGGCCGATGTCGCAAAAACAAGCGTCGAACCCTATGGCAGAATCCCAGGCTCACTCGCAGGGGAACCGACTTCATGACGATTCATCGCCGCCTGGCCGTTGCTGTGCTTGCCTTTCTGGGCGTTGCGCCCTTCGCCCAGGCCTGGGGGCCGCTCGGCCACAGCGTGGTCGCCGAACTGGCTCAGCGCCACTTGAGCCCGGCTGCCAAGGCCGAGGTCGAGCATCTGCTGTCGTTGGAAAACAAGACCAGCCTGGCCGATGTCTCCAGCTGGGCGGATGAAATCCGCAACGATGCGAATCAGCAGGACCTGTGGAAGAACACGCGTGGCCTGCACTACATCAACTTCACCAGCGAAAAATGCAACTACGTGCCGCCGCGCGACTGCCCGGACGGTCACTGCGTGGTCGCCGCCATCGACCATTACGCCGAAATCCTGGCCGACAAGAAACAGTCCGACGCGACACGTCTGGAGGCGTTGAAGTTCGTGGTGCACTTTATCGGCGACGAGCATCAGCCGTTGCATGCCGGTTACCGCGACGACAAGGGCGGCAACGACTACCAGGTGCAGATGAACGGCAAGGGCAGCAACCTGCATCGCGTATGGGATTCGAGCCTGCTGCTTACCCATAGCAATGACTGGAAAGCCTATGCCGACGAACTCGACAAGCGAGGCATGGTGACCCTGCCACCGACCATCGCGCCGTTCGACAATTCATTCGCCCAGTGGGCCGAAGAATCCTGCCGGGCGACCGCGCAGCCCGGCTTTTATCCCAAGGGCCACAAGATCGACGACGCTTACGTGAAGGCCGAGCTGCCGCTGGCCGAAGAGCGCCTGCGCGATGCCGGCAGGCGCTTGGCGGAAGTGTTGAATATTGCGTTGAGCAATTGATTCAGGCGTGACGGGATAGTGGGTCGCGGCTGAAGCCGCTCCTACAAACTGGCTGAGCATCGCTAGCTTGTAGGAGCGACTTCAGTCGCGACCGGCCATGACTCAAGGCGAGGTGTTGGCTACGGTCGGGGCCTGACTGTGGCCGATGTTGCGATCCAGGAACTCGAGCATCTTTTCATAGGCTTGCTGGCTGTGCTCGGGCACGAAGAAGCCGTGGCCTTCGTGCGGCATCACGATCTTTTCGTAATGTTTGCCATTCTTGTCGAGGGCGCTGGTCAGCTCATCGAAGTTCTTGATCGGTACGCGAGGATCTTCGCCTCCATGCAGCAGAAGCACCTCGGCCTTGATCTTGGCCACTCCGCTGAGTGGCGAGCGAGCAAGCAGGTCGTCGCGATCCCTGCCAAGCGACAAGGTCAGATAGTTGTCGCCGGCATTGGTACTTTGCGTATCGCTGCTATCGAGCTGAACCCGAAGGTCGTAGACGCCGGCATAACCGATGGCGCATTTGTAGAGATCGGGCTCCCGCACCGCGCCTTCCAATGCGGCATAGCCACCATAACTGGCGCCGTAAATGCACACGTGCTGCGAGGTGGTGTAGCCCTGGTCGATCGCCCAATGCGTTGCGTCGGTCAGGTCGTCCTGCATGCTCAGGCCCCACTTTCCATAGCCGGCATGCTGAAACCAGCCGCCATAACCGCCGGACCCGCGATAGTTGATTTGCAACACGGCATATCCATGCGCCGCAAACAGCTGCGCCTCGCGGTTGTATCCCCATTCGTCGGCGATACCGTGAGGGCCGCCATGAGGCAATACGATCAATGGATACGGTTTAGGGCCGCTCGGTAATGTGATAAACCCATGCAAGTCGAGGCCATCACGAGATTTCAGGCTTACGGGCTCCATGGCATGCATCTGCTTTGGATCGATTTGCGGCCGGGCATTGACCAGGTGGCCCGCCTGCATCGTGTCCAGATTGAAGATGTAAAACTCGCCAGGATTTCGGTCGCTGCTGACCGATACAACAGCCCGTTTCCCGTCGCTGGTGAAGCTCGTAAGACGTATTAGCTGTCCAGGGAAGCTCGGCTGAAGGGCTTTGGTGAGCTTGGCCTCCTGACTATTGTCGTCGAGGAAATACAGGCCCTTTTTCCCGTCTTGCGTAACGACCGCGTAGAAGTCTTTCCGGTCGGCGGTGCGCAGCATTTCTCCTGGGTCGGCAAACTGCCCGCGATAGACGGGTGTTCGCGTCAATGTCTTCATGTCCATCAGCTCGATGGCATCGGCCTGTTTGCCCTGGGATACACGTACATAAAGCTTGCTGTTGTCGCGATTGAACCCCAGCGGCATGATGCCCGTGCCGGTTTTCTGCGAATCGTTGGCCAAGACCCAGTCGGTATCGTTCTTTTCGCGCACCCACAATGTGAAGTGCACGAAGTCGGTGCTGGCGACAGCGGCACGGACCTGGCCATCATGGTCGGCGATCAGATAAGCGTCATGCGCAGGAGACTCGCCGACGTGTTTTGTCTTGCCATTATTTATGTTGAGACGCTCGATTTCGGTAATCGAACCGTCGCGAAAGCGCGTAAAAGCGTTCGTGGCGATGAGTACCTCATTGGGGCCAACCAGGGCCGGATCGATTACCGAACCGCGTGCGTTGTCTCGTGGTGTATCCCTGAGCGTTAGTTGGCCGACGCCTTTGCGGAACCCAAACAGCTCGGTTTGGTGGGTGCCGTCGATATCGATGGCGAATATTTCGCCGGTCAGATAGGGCGTGTCCAATCCATTGTGTTTCAGCGCCAAGGAGGCCACGAGGCGCGTATCGCTGGCCCAGAAGTAGTCCGCGATAAGCGCATGTTGACCCGAATGGATGAATCGAATAACCGCGCCGGTCTTGCCATCCAGGATGGCGAAGGCGTTTTCGTGAGGGTTGTCCGGAAGCGAAATGACGGTCGCTATATATTGGCCGCCAGGCGATAGCTGCACATCGCTGAAGTCAGCCGGCTTTACGAAATCGGCAATCGAGGTTGTTTTTTGTGAGGTGGCTGTTGGCGGTGTATCCGCCGCGATGGCACTACCGATCACACACGACAACAAAACGGCCCATAGCCGCGTCCTGGCATACATATTTGTCCCTTCCCCTGTTACGACTTATGACGGTGCGTCGCGTTCGGCGGTCGATCGGTGTCCGCATCTTCGGCGCTCCCTGGCACCGTCGATGCGATCTCCCCCAAATCCCGCGACGCAGAACCGACCCCTCGGTCCTGGCTTATCCTAGCTTTTCGCGAACCTTTGCGAATATCCGATAAGTCAGGGTAGGTTCGAAATTTCTTTCGACCCGATATGGGCATCCAGAAAGTCGAGCATCTTCTGATACGCCTCCAGACGATGCTTTTCCAGAAAGAAGCCGTGCCCCTCGTCCGGTTCGGTCAATGACTCGTAAGGCTTGTGCTGCTTGTCCAACGCGCGGGTGAACTCGCGGAAGTTGGCGAAAGGCACCCGTTCGTCGGCACCGCCATGAATAAGTAGCAGGGCGGCCTGGATGCGGTCGACCCCGCTCAGCGGTGAGCGCCGCAACAGATCGTCGCGATCATCCCCGAGCACTGTATTGAGGTAACTGGTGCCGCTGTTGGAGCGCTGCGTATCGCTCTTGTCCAGCTGGATGCGCAGATCGTAGATGCCGGCATAGCCGATGGCGCAACGATAGAGCGAAGGTTCGCGCACGGTCGCTTCGACGGCCGCATAGCCGCCATAGCTTGCGCCATAGATGCAGATGCGTTTGGGGTCGGCATAGCCCTGCTTGATGGCCCACTGCGTCGCGTCGGTCAGATCGTCCTGCATGGCCTGGCCCCATTGCCTGTAGCCGGCTTGCTGGAATGCCTGCCCATAACCGCCGGAGCCGCGGTAGTTGAGCTGCAGCACGGCGTAACCGTGATGGGCAAACAGCTGGACTTCGTTGTCGTAGCCCCACTCGTCATCGATGCCGTGCGGGCCGCCATGCGGCAGCACGATGAGTGGATGAGGCTTGTCGCCCGCCGGCTCGGTAAGAAAGCCGTGCAGCGTCATTCCATCGCGCGCCTCTACCGTGATCGGCTGCATCGGGCGCATCTGCGGCGCTTCGATCCAATGGCGCCGGCTCAGCAGGTACTTCGCGCTCCTGGTCTCGAAATCGAACAGGAAATAGTCCCCGGGATTACGGTCGCTGCTGACGCTGAGGATGGCCTGCTTGCCGTCGCGGGTGAAATTGCTGAAGGCCACCAGGCGTCCGGGAAATTTTACGCTCAGCGCCTTGTTCATCAGCGCCTCTGGGCTGTTCTCGTCGATGTAGTGCAAGCCGGGGATGCCGTCGCGGGTAACGATAGCGTAGTAATCCTTGCCATCGGCCGAAGGCAACAACTCGCCCGGGTCGGCAAACTGGCCTTGATAGACAAGCTCGCGTTTACCGTCGTACGGGTCCATCAACTCGATGGAGTCCGGGCCGGAGGCATGCGACACGCGGACGTAAACCCGGCTGTTGTCGCGGTTGAAGCCGATGGGCTCGATATTGATGTGCGACTTGTCCGAGTCGTTGAGCAACCACCAGTTCTTGTCCTTCTCCAGGTCGCGACCCCACAGCCGCAGCCCCAGGTAGTCGCCGCTGCCCAAGGCCAGACGTACCCGGCCGGCATGATCGGCGACGAAATAGGCATCGGCCGCCGGGGAGGTATCGATCCGACGACTTCTGCCGGTGTCGACATCGAGTCGCTCGATCGTCGGCGCCGCGCCCTTGCGACTGGTGGTGAACTCGCGCGCGGCAATCAGAATGTCATGGTTGTCCAGCAGTTGCGTATCGATTACGGTGGCTGCCGCTATGCGCTGCTCACCGCCACGCCGGTTGACCGTGGCATCGTTCTTTGACGAACCACGGACCCCGAACAGGTACATGCCGTGCTTGCCGTCGACGTCGGTGGCGATCAGCTCGCCCGTGGGTACCGGCGTATCGAGAAAGCCCATGCGCGTGCTCAGGCTGGCGACCAGGCGTCGGTCGCTTACCCAGAAATGGTGGTAGATCTGGTCGCGGCTGCCCGAGGGGAAGCTATAGATCAGCTTGCTGGTATGCGTATCGATGATGGCCAGCACATTTTCATAGGGGCTGTCGGGCATCGGGATGACTGCCGACACATAGCTGCCGTCCGGAGAAATCCGCACCTGGGTGAATTCGTCCGCGCGGACAAAGTCTTTCAGCGACGGGCTATCGGGTGAGGCAGCCGGCTTCGATTCGGCGGGGTCGGCCTGACTGGGCGAAGCTGCAACCAGAAACACGAGCAAGGCGGCGACGGCAAACCGATTCCATGACATGCAGTAACTTCCACAAGGCGAGCGGGCGGGCGGCAACGTCCCGGTCATGCTAGCGCAAGGTTTGGCCTCCCGTGACAGGTTGCGTCGGCAGGGATAGGAACGAGGTCCCATCGATACATTCGTATGCAGAGGTTTAGACGGCCATAAAAGTTCTGGTAGTCTCCCCGGATGACCAATGAAACTTTCACGCGGCGCACAAAAATTGTCGCCACCCTGGGCCCCGCGACCGACGCGCCGGGCATGTTGCAACGGATCATCACCGAAGGTGTGGACGTTGTTCGCCTGAATCTCTCGCACGGCCAGCCGGACGATCACCGTGCGCGTGCGAATGCTGTGCGCGAGGCTGCCGCCACGGTGGGTCGCGAAGTCGGCATCCTTGCCGACCTGCAAGGCCCGAAGATCCGTGTCGAGCGTTTCGGTAACGGCCCGGTCGAACTGCGCGAGGGCGATGCCTTCGTGCTCGACTGCCGTCCCGGCACGCCGCCGGGCGACAACACACGCGTCGGCGTGAGCTATTACGACCTGCCCAGGGACGTCAGCCCAGGCGACGTACTGCTGCTCGACGATGGCCTGGTGGCGATGACCGTGGAAGAGGTCGTCGGCAGCGAAATCCGCTGTCGCGTGCTGATCGGCGGCAAGCTGTCCGACCGCAAGGGCCTCAATCGCCAGGGTGGCGGTCTCTCGGTCGATGCGTTGTCCGATAAGGACAAGGCCGACATCAAGCTCGCCGCGGAAATCGGCGCCGATTTTCTTGCCGTTTCCTTTGTGCGCTCCGCCGCCGACATGGAGCAGGCTCGACGACTGATGCGCGAAGCGGGCGGTAATGCCGCGCTGGTCGCCAAGATCGAACGTGCCGATGCGATCCCGGTGCTCGGCGAAATCATCGACGCGTCCGACGTGGTGATGGTGGCGCGCGGCGACCTGGGTGTGGAAATCGGCGACGCCGAGCTGCCCGGCTTGCAGAAAAAGATCATTCGCGAGGCCGTGCAGCGTAATCGCGCGGTCATCACGGCCACGCAAATGTTGCAATCGATGGTGCGCTCGCCGATCCCGACGCGCGCCGAAGTACTCGACGTCGCCAATGCGGTGATCGACGGCACGGATGCGGTGATGCTGTCGGAAGAGTCCGCAGCCGGCGCGCATCCGGACAAGGCCGTGGCTGCCTTGCGGCGTATCTGCCTGGGCGCCGAACGTCAGTTCGAGCCGAAAGAAGATCTCGCCACGGCTGGCCATCGCATCGACCGTACCGACCAGGCCATTGCGCTGGCGGCGATGGTACTGGCGGGCGAAGTCGGTTGCCGCGCGATTGTCGCGTTGACCGAATCGGGCGCGACCGCGCAGTGGCTGTCGCGCTATCGCAGTGCCGTGCCGATCTACGCGCTGTCGCCGTTTGCCGATGCGCGTCGCCGCATGCTGATGTTGCGCGACGTGCAGCCGGTCGAGTTCACCCATGCCGGCCAGACCATGGCGGCATCGGCCCGCCAGGCGGTGCAGGAGCTGTTCGCCCAGGGCAAGCTGGCCGAAGGCGATCGCGTGGTGGTGACCCATGGCGACCACGTCGGTCGTGGCGGCGGCACCAATACGGTCAAGCTGCTTTCGGTCGGTGCGGAAGGCATGGTGGAAAGCCTGCGCGATCTGTAAAGGCCGGTTCTGTGACGATTACGCCGAGTGGGCGGCCTCTGCCTTACACTCGGCGCATCTCCACTGCTAGCAGGCCGCTGTCATGCACAAGAAAAACCTCCTGGTCACCCGCGGCCTCCTGCTAGGCCTGGCCCTGGTTTGCACTGCCCCGGTGATGGCTCAAGCCGAGCACAAGGTCGCGCCGGAGTCGCTCAACAGCTACTGGATCCTGCTCAATACCAAGGTCGATGCGGACGTCCCCAATTCCGGCCGAAATCTGGACAAGCCGGTCTGCGCGGCGGTGACCTATACCATCGGTTCGGACGGCGCCACGATGAATGTCGAAGTGGCCAAGGTCGTTCCCGATAGCGACCTGGGTGCCGTCGGCAAGAGCGTAGTGACCCGGTTTCACTATGGCCCGTCGCTGACCAACAAGGACAGCACGCCGGTCAGTACCTACTACGTGGTCTCGTTCAACCTGCCGGCCGACCCCGCCCAGGCCAAGCGGATTACCGACGCCTGCAAGCTGCCTGGCTATTCCAGCTGACCGGCCCTGAGCCCCCTTGCTGCGCCCGGCCAAGACCGGCCGGGCCGATCGGGCTATAATCCCGCGCTTTAAGCCTTGCCGGTCCTTTGAAGGCCGGCATCTCGTCATGTTGCGTGGCTTACCGGGCCGCGCTCGTTCTACGGAGTCGTCATGAGCATCGAAGATCTCGAAAGCATTGCCTTGGCAATGGTCGCGCCTGGCAAGGGCATCATCGCCATCGATGAATCGACCAACACCATCAAGAAGCGTTTCGAGGCCGTTGGCATCGACAACACCGAAGAAAACCGCCGCGCCTACCGCGAACTCCTGCTGACCACGCCGGGTCTGGGCGAGCACATCTCCGGCGCCATCCTGTATGACGAAACCCTGCGCCAGTCGACCAAGGACGGCGTACCGTTCACCCAGGTGATGAAGAAGAACGGCATCATCCCGGGCATCAAGGTCGACAAGGGTCCGGTCGCATTGGCCGGTTTCCCGGGCGACGTGGTGACCGAAGGCCTCGACGGCCTGCGCGAGCGCCTGCAGGAATACGCCAAGCTGGGCGCCCAGTTCGCCAAGTGGCGCGCGGTCATCAACATCAGCGAAGACAACCCCAGCTCGACCGCGATCGAAGCCAACTGCCATGCGCTGGCCCGCTACGCCGCGCTGTGCCAGGAAGCCGGCCTGGTGCCGATGGTCGAGCCCGAAGTGATCATGGACGGCGACCACACCATCGAAGTCAGCTACGAAGTGCACGAAGCCGTGCTGCGTAGCCTGTTCAATGCCCTGTACGAGCAGAACGTGCTGCTGGAAGGCACCATCCTGAAGACCAGCATGGTCATCGCCGGCAAGGACTGCGATGAGCAGGCCGAAGTCGAAGAAGTCGCCGAGGCCACCGTCCGCGTGCTCAAGACCACCGTGCCGGCCACCTTGCCGGGCATCGTGTTCCTCTCCGGCGGCCAGACCGACGAGCAGTCCACCGCCCACCTCAATGCAATGAACCGCATGGGCCCGCACCCCTGGCCGCTGTCGTTCTCCTACGGCCGCGCCATGCAGCAGGCGGCATTGAAGCTGTGGTCGAAGGACATCAAGGCGAACACCGCCGAAGCCCAGAAGATCGTCCACGCGCGCGCCAAGGAAAATGGCCTGGCGGCGCTGGGCCAGTGGAACGGCTGATTTTTAAGTTAGGTTGACCACTTTGTGGCCTGTGAGGACGCTCGCCTTGCTTGCTGTTAGGGGTGAGGTGAGAAAAGCCGAACAAAGAAAGGGCGCCGCGAGGCGCCCTTTCTTTGTTTGCTTTTGCTTGTCCGCCCCTTACTCCTAACAGCAAGCAAGGCGAGCGTCCTCACAGGCTGCGCAAGCAGCCGTCCTGACGACTCTTAGAAGCGATACTCGGCGCTGATCGAGACCATGTCGGTGCTCAGATCCACATCGTGCTTCTTCGCATCGTAGTAGTCGTAGTTCAGACCCACGCTCATGTGGCTGGTGAAGTCATAACCCACGCCGGCACCGGCATACCAGCTGGTGTCGTTGAGGTTCTGACGGGTCGGCAGGTCGTCATTGGACAGGCCGTGACCCTTCCAGCCGTAAATGCCGCCACGCGCGCTCAGATACCAGTTCGGCGTCAGGTTGAAATGGCCGTTCACGCCAGCGGTCCAGCCATGCAGCTGGCTCTTGGTCCCGTCGATGACAGGGCGGCTGTTGAAGATGTTCTTGGCGTGGATGTTGCCCAGGTCGTTGTAGCCGGCTTCAACGCCCAGCGCGAGCGACGGATTGACCGCCCAACGGTAGCCGCCATTGATGGCGTAACCGGTATCGCTATCGTTATAGGGACCCTTGTCGATCGAGGTGCGACCGACATTGCCGTTGACGAACCAACCACCATTGCCGGTACCGGCATCTTGGGCGAAGGCGGGAACGGTCAACAGACCGGCGGTAGCGAAAGCGAGGGCAAGCAGCGTCTTTTTCATGGAGATTCTCCTGTTATACCAAGGCGGGGTTCCGGCACGAGAGGGGGAAGCCGGTTCCTCCGCGCACATGCAAATTGCGATGCGCTGGTCCTTAGATGGCTCTGGCTTGCTTAAATTCAACACTTGTCAGTGCAGTATTAAGAATCCATTAACTTTGATGAATGAGCTTGCTTCAAGCCTTTGAAAAATAAAAGGACGGGCCGCGAGCGGCCCGTCCTTGGGTTTCACTTAAAAGCGGATGCTTAGAAGCGGTACTCGCCCGAGAGCGAAACGATGCCGGTCGAACGCTTCAGGTCCGAAGTGACTTCGCCGGTAGTGGTGTCGATCAGCTTGCCGGCGTTGGCATGGAAGTAGTCATAAGACACGCCCACACCCCAGTGCTGGTTGATATCCCAGCCGGTGCCCAGGCCGGCATACCAGCTGCCACGGCCGGCGCGACCGCCGGTGGTTTCGCCCAGCGCAGCCGATTCGTCGGCGGTGAACTGGTGATCGTAGTTGTTCGCATGGAAATAACCGCCACGGGCACTGAGGTACCAGCCCTGGATGAGGTTCATGCGGCCATTCACACCGACCAGCCAGCCGCGCAAGGCGTTGGTGGTGCTGGACTGGTTGACCGGCTGCGAGTTGAAGACGTTCTTCACGCGGAAATTGCCGAGATCGACATAACCCGCTTCCACGCCCAGGCCGAAGTCCTGTGCCACCTTCCAGCGGTAACCGCCCGTCAGGCCATAGCCCGTACGGCGATCGCGCTCACCCTTGGAGAAGTTGAAGGTGTCGAGGTTCTTGCCAAAACCGCCGTTGCCGCCGCCGGTGCGTCCGGCATTGGCGTCAATGAACCAGTTGCCCGAACCGACGGCTTGGCCAGGCTGGAAGTTGTCCTGCTCGGGGCCAGTGTAGGTGGGGGTGTAGCCGGAGCTGGCTTGTTGTGCGAATGCCGCGGGGACGGCAACGAGACCAGCGGCCGCAATGGCCACAGCAAATAGTGTCTTATTCATCGGGGTACTCCTAATTTTTTTATTTCTGAAAGCAATCGGGCGGCCGTGAACAGGGGGAAGCCGTCCGATTTGGTGCCTGCAGGGGTTTGCAGCACCGCGGTTATTAGATAAGCCGCTGCCTGAAGGGTTTCAAAGTCGGGGGAAATTAATTAAGGCCAAGTTAATTTCAAGCGCGCGGCGTCGACGCAATCTCGACGAAACGGCGACAGCTTCACGTGGGATCGGCGACAATGGCATTTTTTCGCGCAGCCCCCTTGGAGAACATTGATGCCCTCTCGTCGCGAACTTGCCAACGCCATCCGCGCCCTTGCCATGGATGCCGTCGAGCAGGCCAATTCCGGCCACCCTGGTATGCCCATGGGCATGGCCGATATTGCCGAGGTCCTGTGGAAGGATTTCCTTCACTACAACCCGACCAACCCCAAGTGGCCCAATCGCGATCGCTTCGTACTCTCCAACGGGCACGGTTCGATGCTGCAGTACGCGTTGCTGCATCTGACTGGCTTTGACCTGCCGATCGAGCAGCTCAAGCAGTTCCGTCAGCTGCATTCGAAGACCGCCGGCCACCCGGAAGCCAGCGAAACGCCCGGCGTGGAAACCACCACCGGTCCGCTGGGTCAGGGTTTTGCCAACGCCGTGGGCTTTGCGCTGGCTGAGAAGATTCTCGCCAATCACTTCAACAAGCCCGGCCACACCATTGTCGACCACCACACCTATGTGTTCATGGGCGACGGCTGCATGATGGAAGGCGTGTCGCACGAAGCCGCTTCGCTTGCCGGGACCTGGGAGCTGGGCAAGCTGGTCGCCATTTACGACGACAACGGCATCTCGATCGACGGCGAAGTGCCGGGCTGGTTTACCGACAACACGCCGGAGCGTTTCGAGGCCTACGGCTGGCAGGTGATCCGCCATGTCGACGGCCATGACGCCGATGCGGTCAAGCAGGCGATCGCCAAGGCGACCTCGCAACATGCCAAACCCACGCTGATCTGCTGCAAGACCACGATCGGCTTCGGCGCACCGCACAAGCAGGGCAAGGAAGAAAGCCACGGCGCGGCGCTGGGCAAGGACGAGGTTGCCGCGGCTCGCGAATATCTCGGCTGGAAGTATCCGCCGTTCGAGATTCCCGCCGACATCTATGCCGCGTGGGATCACAAGAAAGAAGGTGCCGCTGCCGAGCAGGCATGGAACGAGCTGTTCGATAAATACGCCGCCGCGCATCCGCAGCTTGCCGCCGAGTTCAAGCGCCGTATTGCCGGCGAACTGCCCAAGGACTGGGCCGAGAAGTCGCAGGCATTCGTCGACAAGATGCAGGCCGAAGGTCCGGACGTCGCTTCGCGCAAGGCATCGCAGATGTCGCTCGATGCGTTCGGGCCGCTGTTGCCCGAACTCCTGGGCGGCTCGGCCGACCTGGCCGGTTCGAACCTGACCAAATGGAAGGGCAGCCTGGAAGCGGCGGTCGGTAACTCCAGCGAGGGCAACGGCAACTACATCCATTACGGCGTGCGCGAATTCGGCATGACCGCGATCGGCAACGGCCTGGCGCTGCACGGTGGCTTTATCCCGTACGACGCCACCTTCCTGGTGTTCTCCGATTACGCGCGCAATGGCGTGCGCATGAGCGCATTGATTCCGGCACATACCATCCACGTCTATACGCACGATTCGATCGGCCTGGGCGAAGATGGTCCGACCCATCAGCCGGTCGAGCATCTCGCATCGCTGCGTCTGATTCCGAACAACCAGCTGTGGCGTCCCTGCGATGTGGTCGAGTCGGCCGTGTCGTGGAAGGCGGCGATCGAGCGCAAGGGCAATCCGGCCTGTCTGATTTTCTCGCGCCAGACCTTGAAGCATCAGCAGCGCAGCGCGCAGCAGCTGGCCGACATCACCCGTGGCGGCTACGTGCTATCCGATCCGCAGGACACCAAGTTCAAAGCGATCATCATCGCCACCGGTTCGGAAGTGGAACTGGCGATGGAAGCTTCGCGCACGCTGGCGCAGCAAGGTGTGCCGGTGCGCGTGGTGTCGATGCCCTGCACGGAAGTGTTCGACGCACAGCCGACCGAATACCGCGAAAGCGTGCTGCCCGGCTGGTGCCGCGCGCGCGTGGCGGTGGAAGCGGCCAGTGCCGATTACTGGTACAAGTATGTCGGTCTCGATGGCGCCGTGGTTGGCATGACCACGTTCGGTGCCTCGGCGCCGGCGAACAAGCTGTTCGACTACTTTGGTTTTACGGTGCCGAATGTGGTCGACACGGTCAAGCGCGTTATCGGTTGATGACGTTGTAGCGATGCAAAAAAGCCGCGGCATGTCCGCGGCTTTTTTGTTGGTCAGAAAATGGAGTCTCTAATCACCTTTCCTATTCGTCATTCCGGCGTAGGCCGGAATCCACCCTTCAGCGCAGATGCTTGTCATATGTTGTCTGACGAGCGAGAGACTGAGGGATAGATTCCGGCCTGCGCCGGAATGACGAATAGGAAGGTCTCTGCGGTAGTTAGGCGAGAAGCTCGGCCAGCGCTTCCGGCGTGGCCGCAATCGCATCTGCGCCGGCTTGCTCCAACTCATTGCGATCGCCAAACCCCCACAGCACACCAATCCCACGCACCTTGTTCGCCACCGCGCCTTCGATATCGAACTTGCGATCGCCGATCATCACGGTCTGCGCCGCAGGTATCTCGAAATCGCTCAATGCAGCGGCAATCATTGACGCCTTCTCGCTCACCGCACTACGCGCGTCCGGGTTGTACATGCGCGCGAACAAATGGCCAAAGGGCAGGGCGGCGATGATCGGCTCGGCATTGCGGGCGATCTTGCTGGTCACGATGACCAGCGTATGCCCGGCTGCGTGCAGTTTGCGCACGAGTGCTTCAATGCCCGGATACACCGAATACTCGCGGTGCCCATGGGTGTGAAAACGATCCTGGTAATGCTCCACGGCCGCTTCGACGCGTTCAGCATCATGGCCGAGCAGCGGCGCAAAGTTGTGCCGCAGCGGTGGGCCGATCCAGTGACGCAGTTCGGCCTCGCTGGGAACCGGCACATTCATCTGGGTCAAGGCATGCCGCACGCAGGCGACGATGCCCTCTTCCGAATCGATCAGCGTACCGTCAAGATCGAACAGGCAAAGCATCCTGCCTGTGCTCACTTTGCCGCACGAGCCTTGAGCGCGGCCACGGCCGGCAGTTCCTTGCCTTCGAGAAATTCGAGGAAGGCGCCGCCACCGGTGGAGATGTACGACACGTCTTTTTCGATACCGTACTTGTCCACTGCGGCGAGCGTATCGCCACCGCCGGCAATCGAAAATGCATCGGACGCGGCGATCGCGCGCGCCAGCGTTTCGGTGCCGTGGCCGAAGGCGTCGAATTCGAACACGCCGACCGGTCCGTTCCACACCACCGTGCCGGCTTTGGCGATCAGTTCGGCGTAGCGTTTGGCGGTCTCCGGGCCGATATCCAGGATCATCTCGCCGTCCTTGACCTGATCGACCGGCTTGACTGTCGCCGAGGCGTGCGCGGAAAACTCCGGTGCAACGATAACGTCGATCGGCAGCGGCACATCCGCGTTGCGGCGCTTGGCGGCGTTGATGACTTTCTTGGCTGCGTCGAGCAGGTCCGGTTCGTACAGCGAATTGCCGACGCCGTAACCGCTGGCGGCGATAAACGTGTTGGCGATACCGCCACCGACGATCAACTGATCGACCTTGTCGATCAGGTTTTCCAGTAACTGCAATTTGGTCGATACCTTCGAGCCGGCGACGATGGCAAGCAGCGGGCGTGCCGGCTGCTCCAGCGCCTTGCCCAGTGCGTCGAGTTCGGCCGACAGCAGCGGGCCGGCAGCGGCGATCGGAGCGAACTTGATCACGCCGTGCGTGGAGGCCTGCGCGCGATGCGCGGTACCGAAGGCATCCATCACGAAGATGTCGCACAACGCGGCATATTTCTTCGACAAGGCTTCGTCGTCCTTGCCTTCGCCGACATTCATGCGGCAATTCTCGAGCACCACGACCTCGCCGTCAGCGACATCGACGCCGTCGAGATAGTCGCGTACCAGGCGAACATCCTTGCCGAGTTTCTTGCCGAGCCATTGGGCGACCGGCGCCAACGAAGACTCCTCGTCGAACTTGCCTTCCTTGGGACGGCCCAGATGAGACAACACCATGACCTTGGCGCCGGCGTCGCGAGCGGCCTTGATCGTGGGTAGCGAGGCCTCCAGCCGCTGGGTGGACGTGATGCGGCCGTTTTCGATCGGCACGTTCAAATCTTCACGGATCAGTACGCGCTTGCCGCGCAGATCCAGGTCGCTCATACGGGTGACGGACACGATGGCTTTCCCTTTAAGGCTTCGAAGGACAGGCGGCACCGCTGGGCGGCGCGAACCGCCTATTGTCCCGCCGCCCCGGGAACGATGCAAACCGGGGGCCGGGTTATCCTGTCCACTTCATCCCAAGCCGTTACCCCCATGTCCGCACTCACGCTCTATGGTTATTGGCGTTCCAGCGCCGCTTATCGCGTCCGCATCGCCTTGAATCTCAAAGGTCTTGAGTACCGCAATCGGCCGGTACACCTGGTCAATGACGGGGGCGAGCAGCATCGGGCGGATTACCATGCGCTCAACCCGCAGGAGCTGGTGCCGACGCTGGTCGACGGCGATAACGTGCTGACGCAATCACTGGCGATCGTCGAATACATCGATGAAACCCATCCCGAGCCGCCGCTCCTGCCGGCCGATCCGCTGGGCCGCGCGCGGCTGCGCGCTCTGGCCCACGTGATCGCCTCCGACGTGCACCCGATCGGCAATCTGCGCGTGCTGCAGTATCTCGAGGCCCAGTACGGCGACCAGGCGCGCAAGGGCGAATGGTCGAAACATTGGATTGCCAAGGGGCTGGAGGCATTCGAGGCGATGGTGGCCAATCACCCCGGTACGGGCCGTTTCTGTCACGGCGATACGCCGGGCCTGGCCGATCTGGCGTTGATCCCGCAGCTGTACAACGCGGTGCGGTGGAGTCTGCCGGTGGCGGGCTATCCGACGTTGCTACGCATTCAGGCGGCTTGTCAGGAGCTCGATGCGTTTCGGCGTGCGGAGCCTGAGGCGCAGGTGGATGCACCTGTTGCCGGGTGACTAGAGCGCCCCCTCACCCCAACCCTCTCCCCCGGCGGAGCCAGGGGAGAGGGGGCAACTTGAGGCAAGTCTTCAACGCTGCATGCTCTTGGCTCCCTCTCCCCTGGCTTTGCCGGGGGAGAGGGTTGGGGTGAGGGGGGGCTCTAAGTCCTCAGAACCCCAACCCATACGGATCATTGCCAACCAGCTCGGTGTTGTTCACACCACCGCCTTCGGACAACCGCACCTTCAACGCCAGGCCATCGCGCGAATCGGCCTTGTTGAGTGCCTCTTCCAGCTCGATGCGGCCTTCCTTGTAAAGGCGATACAGCGATTGATCGAAGGTCTGCATGCCTTCCTGCAGGCTGCGGTCCATCGCTTCCTTGACCTCGTGGATCTGGCCGCGGCGGATCATGTCGCGGATCAGCGGCGTATTGAGCAAGACCTCGGTCGCCGGGATGCGGCGGCCGTCCTTGCCCAGCACCAGGCGTTGGCTGATCACTGCGCGCAGATTGAGCGCGAGGTTCATCAGCACGTTCTTGTGCGCTGATTCCGGGAAGAAATTGAGGATGCGCTCCAACGTCTGGTCGGCGTTGTTCGAATGCAGCGTCGCCAGGCAGAGATGGCCGGTTTCGGAGAACGCGATGGCCGCTTCCATGGTGTCGGTGTCGCGAATCTCGCCGATCATGATCACGTCCGGCGCCTCACGCATCGCGTTTTTCAGCGCCTCGTGATAGCTGTGCGTGTCCAGGCCGACTTCGCGCTGGTTGACGATCGAGCGCTTGTGACGGTGCAGGTATTCGATCGGGTCTTCGATGGTCAGGATATGGCCCGACGAATTCTGGTTGCGCTGATCGATCATCGCCGCCAGGGTGGTCGACTTGCCCGAGCCGGTGGCGCCGACGACCAGGATCAGACCGCGTGGCTCCATGATCAGGTCGCGGAAGATGCCGGGCAGCTGCAACTGATCGATGCTGGGAATCTCGCTCTTGATGGCGCGGATCACCATGCCCACTTCGCCGCGCTGCTTGAACACGTTGATACGGAAGCGGCCGGCTTCCTTCACGGCCAGGGCCATATTGAGCTCAAGATCGCGTTCGAACTGCGGTACCTGGCCTTCGTCCATCAGCGAATAGGCGATCTTCTTGACCATGCCGCTGGGCAGCCCGGTATTGCCTAGCGGGTAGAGCTTGCCTTCGACTTTGATGTTCACCGGAGCGCCGGTCGTCAGGAACATGTCCGACGCGCCCTTGTCCACCATCAGCTTCAGGAAATAACCGATATCCACATTCTTCCCCTATAAGACCCGTTACATGGCTCCGGTCTATCCATCGGCCGGGCCGTGCGTTTTATTAAGGGTAGCCAACAAATCGACCGCGTGGCGCTTCGACGCATGGCCGATGCTCGGAATCGTGGTGTACGTACATGTACACTCACCTATCCGCGCGCCGTCCAAGTCCATCGAAGGCAACGCTCGCCCTACGTGTAGGCGACCCCAAGTGCGCGTTGCAATCATGGATTATGCCCGCCCACAATACGCTGCAACACTCCGAGAGGAATGAGTGATGGTGCACATCTTTTCCCCGCTGAACGGGCGCTCCAGGCGCTTTCGGACAGCGGTATCGACCCTGGCGCTGGCCACGGTAATGGCCACCCTGGCCGGCTGCGCAAGCGTGCCGCCGCCGGATGGGTCGATGAATCTGGCGCAATCGCAGCTGCAGGCGGCGCGCGATGCCGGCGCGGCCGACTATGCGCCGGTCGACCTGGGTTTTGCCCAGAGCAAGTTCCAGCAGGCCCAGTCGGCCATGGCCAGCCGCAAGTACGACGTGGCCGGCCAGCTGGCCGACGAAGCCCGCGCCGATGCCGAATTGGCCCGTGCCAAGGCTCGCCTGGCCGCTGCCCGAGCCCAGATTCAGCAGAAGTCCGACGATAACGAACACCTGCGCCAGCAGATCGAGCAGGCGCATGCGCACGACAACGATCCGCCGCCGCCGGTCGCCGCGCCCGCTCCGGCGTCGAGCAATGGCCTGCCGCCCGCTCAACCCATGGAAGACCTGCCGGCTCCGCCGTCGTCGCAGCTGAGCTCGCCGCAGGACCAGGGTCAGGGCACCCAGACACTGCCCGACCAGACCTTGCCCGATCCGAACCACCAGGGAGGCCAGCTGTGAAGCGCCGACTCGCCACCACCCTAAGCGCCCTCGTACTGGCTCTGGCCACCGTTGGCGTGGCGCATGCCGCCAAAGACGATATGGACGTCAACCGGCTCAGCAACAGCCTGAACCAGCTGGCCAACGATCCGAACCTCGGCAGCTATGCCCAGGCCGAGCAGGCCCGCGCTCGTGACGCGGTCAGCCGCCTGTCCCAGGTCAAGTCCAAGGAACGCCCGCACGCGCTGTATATCGCCGAGCGGCAGGTCGACCTGGCACGGGCCTCGGCCCAGTTCCAGGTGGCACAGCTAAGGCTCAATGAGCTGGATCGCGAGCACGACCAGATCCAGCTGGAGGGCAGCCGTCTCGACGCCGAACAGGCCCGTCGCGAACTGGAACGCCAGCGCCTGCAGTACCAGCTGGCCCAGGAAGAAGCCGCGCGCCTGCAGCAGCAGGGCGAGGCCTCGGCTGCCGCCGCCGAGCAGGCCAAGGCCGAAGCCGAACAGGCCCGCAAGCTGGCCGCCGCCCAGAGCAAGGTCGCCAACGCCGCCAAGCGCCAGGCGGACCTGGCTGCCCAGGCCGCGCGTGCGCTGCGCGCCCAGCAGCAGAACTCCAAGGGTGACTGAGGCTGTACTGCACCGCCAAATAGCTACCTTGTAGGAGCGACTTCAGTCGCGACCAGCCGTGATGTAACCGCCGGTCGCGGCTAAAGCCGCTCCTACAAGCTCAGGTAGGTCCGAAGAAAAAATTTGTTACGCAAAAGCCTGTTTCGACAGGCTTTTTGCTTTAAGTCCGTGTGACAAAAGATATTTCCGGACGCGCTTGCATGGCCTTCTTTCCGGGAGTAGGGTCAAGGTCCCATGGGGCATCAGCGCGCCATGGGTCACTGACCTGAATCATGCGCTCACTCTTCCCAACACCGTCGCTTCCTTCCGCCGTCGCGGATGGATGGTGCGCGAGTGCGCGCGTGCACATCACCGTTGGCAGGCGCACCGGTCACGCGCCTGCAGCCCCTAACGAGGAGGTCGGACTATGTTCGAAAACCAGCAGCGTGACGATGTCGAAGCCTTGATGAAAGCCGACGCCGAATTCCGTCGGCTCTACCTGCATCACAAGGAACTCGACAGCAAAGTGCATGACGCCGAGATCGGTGTTCTTCCCATCGACGACATCACGCTCCGTTGTATGAAAAGGGAAAAGCTACAAGCCAAGGAACGATTACAACGGATGTGGGACACCAAGCAACTAGCTCACTGACGCTGCGAGTTTTCGCACGAGCATCGGCCCCGGGGCGCGCAAGCGCTGCCGGGGCCGAGTCGTTAGGGCGGCGCAAACATGCCGGGTTATCATGCTCACCTTGCCGGCGAGCCATGTTGCCGTTCGGCGCAGCCTCAAAACGGAGCCCCTCATGACGGTCAACCAAAGTGTCCTCGAACTGATCGGACGTACCCCGATGGTACGCGCGCAGCGCCTGGACGTAGGGCCGTGTGAGCTGTTCCTGAAACTGGAAAACAACAACCCGGGCGGCTCGATCAAGGACCGCATCGGTCTGTCGATGATCGAAGGCGCCGAACGCGCCGGCAGGATCAGGCCAGGCGCGACCCTGGTCGAGGGCACCGCGGGCAATACGGGTCTGGGCCTGGCACTGGTGGCACAGCAGAAGGGCTATCGCCTGATCCTGGTCGTGCCGGACAAGATGAGCCGCGAGAAGATCTTCAACCTCAAAGCGATGGGCGCTGAAGTGGTGCTGACCCGTTCGGACGTCGCCAAGGGTCATCCTGAGTACTACCAGGACATGGCCGAGCGCATTGCGCGTGAAACCCCGGGCGCCTATTTCATCAATCAGTTCGGCAATCCGGATAACCCCGCCGCGCACATCGCCAGCACCGGGCCGGAAATTCTCGAGCAATTGGATGGCAAGGTCGACGCGATCGTGGTCGGCTGCGGCTCGTCGGGCACGCTGAGCGGCCTGTCCAAGTTCTTTGCCGAGGCCTCGCCGAACACCGATTTCGTGCTGGCCGATCCGGTCGGTTCGATTCTTGCCCAGTACATCAACGAGGGCGTGCTTTCGACCAAGTCCGGTAGTTGGATGGTCGAAGGTATCGGTGAAGACTTCCTGCCTTCGATCAGCGATTTCACGCGGGTTAAAAAGGCCTATGCCATTCCCGATAAGGAAAGCTTCCTGGCCGCGCGCGAGCTCTTGTCGAAAGAGGGCGTGCTGGGTGGCTCGTCCACCGGCACCTTGCTTGCCGCGGCGTTGCGCTATTGCCGCGAGCAGACCACGCCGAAGCGCGTGGTGACCTTTGTCTGCGACACCGGCAACAAGTACCTGTCGAAGATGTACAACGACTACTGGATGCTCGATAACGGTTTTATCGAGCGCGAACAACACGGTGACCTGCGCGATCTGTTGCTACGCCCGTTCTCGCAGCGCGACACTGTCGTGGTCGGCCCGAACGAGCTGCTGATGACCGCATACACACGTATGAAGCTCTACGACGTGTCGCAGCTGCCGGTGATGGACGGCAGTCGCCTGGTCGGCATCCTCGACGAATCGGATGTGTTGATGCATGTACACGCTGATGAAGCGCGTTTCCGTGACTCAGTCGCCACTGCGATGATCAGCAATCTGCAGATGCTCGATGTGCGCTCGCCGATCGAGTCGCTGCTGCCGGTATTCGAACGTGGACATGTCGCGATCGTGGTCGACGGCGAGCAGTTCCTGGGCCTGATTACCCGTATCGACCTTTTGAACTATCTCCGACGCAAGGTGCACTAAGCACCCAGTGCCGCGCTAGTCTGGGTGTGGCGAAAGTCTGTTGAAATGGATCGCCGCGAAAGTGGCGGTCTGTTATTGCAAGGATTACTGCCCATGTGTGGAATCGTCGCGGCCGCCGCCCAGCGTGATGTTGCCCCGTTGTTGATCGCGGGCCTGAAGGCTCTCGAATACCGTGGTTATGACTCGGCGGGCATCGCCGTCCTTGAAGACGGACAGATCCAACGCGTCCGCGCCAAGGGCAAGGTGCGCGAAATGGAGGCGCTGTATCAGGCCGATCCGTTCCCCGGTGGTACCGGTATCGCGCATACGCGCTGGGCCACCCATGGCGTGCCGAATGAGGCGAACGCGCATCCGCACGTGGCCGGCCGCGTTGCGCTGGTACACAACGGCATCATCGAAAATTACGCCCAGTTGCGTGAAGAGCTGCGCAAGGGTGGCCATGTATTCACCTCGGAAACCGACACCGAAGTCATGGCGGCGTTGGTCGAGGCGCGCCTCAAAGAGGGTTTGAGCCTGCGCGAGGCGGTGATCGCGACGGTGCGCAATCTGGAAGGCGCCTACGCGATCGCCGTGATCAGCCGCGAAGAGCCGGGCCGCGTCGTCGGCGCGCGTCGCGGCGCGCCCTTGCTGGTTGGCGTGGGTATCGGCGAAAACTTCCTCGGTTCCGATGCGCAGGCCTTGATCCAGGTCACCAACAAGATCGTCTATCTCGACGAAGATGACGTCGTCGATATCACCCGCGACAGCATGCAGATCTATGGCCTCGACGGTGCGCTGGTCGAACGCGCGCAACACGAGAGTGAGATCTCCGCCGATGCCGTCGAACGCGGCGAGTATCGCCATTACATGCAGAAGGAAATCTTCGAGCAGCCGCGCGCGGTCGCCGACACGCTGGAAGCGCGCATCGGGCCGCATGGCGTGCTGCCGAATATCTTCGGCGTCGGTGGCGACGAGCTGCTGGCCAAGGTCAAGGCGGTGCACATCATTGCCTGCGGCACCAGCTATCACGCAGGCATGGTCGCCAAGTACTGGATCGAAGACTACGCCCGCTTGCCGGTAAACGTCGAAGTCGCCAGCGAGTACCGCTACCGCGAAGCCGTCGTCTCCGACGACACCTTGTTCGTGGCCATTTCCCAATCCGGCGAAACCGCCGACACGCTAGCTGCGATGCGCGAATCGCGCCGCCGTGGGTATCTGGGCACGCTGGCGATCTGCAACGTGCCTGAGTCGTCGGTCGTACGCGAGTCGGATCTCAAGTTGATGACACGCGCGGGTCCGGAAATCGGCGTGGCATCGACCAAGGCGTTCACCACGCAGCTGGCGGCATTGGCATTGCTCACCTTGCAGCTGGCGCGCGGGCGCGGCCTGGATAGCGCCCGCTACACCGATCTTTGCACGCAATTGCAGCGCCTGCCTCGCCTGATCGAAGAGGCACTAAAACTGGAGCCGAAAATTGTCGAGCTGGCCGAACATCTGATGCACCGCCAGCACGCGCTGTTCCTTGGCCGCGGTGCGCAGTACCCGGTAGCGCTGGAAGGCTCGCTCAAGCTCAAGGAAATCTCCTATATCCATGCTGAGGCCTATCCGGCGGGAGAGCTCAAGCATGGCCCGCTGGCTTTGGTCGACGAAGACATGCCGGTGATTGCGGTAGCCCCCAGCGGCCCGCTCCTGGACAAGCTCAAGTCCAACTTGCAGGAAGTCCGCGCCCGCGGCGGTGAGCTACTGGTCTTCGCCGACTCCCACGCCGTGATGGACGAAGGGATAACCCGCGGTGCGATGCTTCGCCTCGATGGCGGCGGCGACTTCGTCGCGCCTGCGGTGTTCACGGTCCCGCTGCAATTGCTGGCCTATCACGTGGCTGTTCTGCGCGGTACCGATGTTGATCAGCCGCGTAACCTGGCCAAATCGGTGACCGTGGAGTAGCCGCTGAGGTAGTTGGGCATCGTTGGTCCAACGGATTGCCAAGCCGGCTGGGATTTCAAATCCCTTCGCGGCCCGAACGCATGTCAGCTCACTCCGGGCGACAAACTCGATGAGTGTGACCCTTGCCCACCTTGGTGGGCAAGGGCATGGCGCCTGCCGCACCCACTTTATTGATATCAAACGCATTGATCTGATATCACAGCCAGCTTCATGCGAAGCTTGCATAAGGCTGTCTTTAAAAAATTTTTGCCGTAGTATTTCCGTCACAGCACCGTCAAACGTCTTTACTCTTTATGACGCCCTGACAGGGAAGCATGCCGGTGATCCGCAAGTTGCACGCAAGGATCCTTTTACAAAAGGGTCATCATCATGATCAATAATTTCACTTCGATGAATGCGTCCAACGCAGATCGGATCGTTAACGACTCTCTTCGGATTTCTTGAATCCATGCTCAAGTATTCAACAGTAGCTGCGATGTCCGACATCGCGGCAGCAACGCGGCGCATGCCGCTTGTCGGCATTCTCGGTTGGCAGGACGTTCGTCAGCGCTATCGAAGGTCAGCCCTTGGGCCGCTATGGCTGACGGTCAGCATGGGCGTGATGATTGCGACGATCGGCATCGTCTTCGGCTCGCTCTTTCATAGTCCGATGACAGAGTTTCTTCCTTCGTTGGCGAGCGGCATCATCTTGTGGGGCTTCATATCGACGGTCATCAATGAAGGGTGTGTCAGCTTCATTGCCTCTGACGCGATCATCAGGCAGCTGCCGATTCCGCTATTCGTTCACGTGCTTCGCATGACGTGGCGCAACGTGATCATTCTTGGCCACAATCTGGTGATATTGCCGATCGTGTTTATCGCCGTCGGCAAGGCCGTTCATCCCATCATATTCGTTTCCGTCGTCGGCTTCGCCTTGCTGGTGGTGAACCTTCTATGGATAGCGCTGATCCTGGGCGTGGCTTGTGCGCGTTTTCGTGATTTGCCTCAGATGGTAGGCAGCGTTCTGCAGGTCGTATTTTATCTGACGCCCATCATGTGGCTGCCAAAGAGCCTGCCGGCGAACGTGTCTGCGTATTTGCTGGACCTCAATCCGGCTTATCACTTGCTGGAAATCGTTCGCGCTCCGCTGCTTGGCCATGCGCCAAGTGCGATGAACTGGGCCGCATCAGGGTTGTTGTCAGCCGTTGGTTGGGCGGTGGCTCTGCTCTTCTATGGCCGCTTTCGGCCACGCATCGCTTACTGGTTGTAACGATCGAAGACGCATGTCATCCCAACCATTCTGCATTGACCGAAGTGACCCCATGGCACTAATAGAATTTGAGAACGCGACCGTCGAGTTTGCGATATACAACGCCACAGGGCGTTCGCTGAAAAAGCAACTCCTACAGGTGGCAACGGGTGGGCAGATCGGCTCCGATGATCGCGGTCGTGTCGTCGTGCGCGCGCTCGAAAATCTGACGTTTACCTTGCGCGATGGTGACAGGGTCGGGCTACTTGGTCATAACGGTGCGGGCAAAAGCACCTTGTTGCGAATGCTCAGTGGGGTGTATGAACCCTCAGCTGGGAGTGCGCGTATCCAGGGAAAGGTCGGTTCGCTTATCGATATCTCGCTCGGTATCGATCATGAAGCGACCGGACGGGAGAATATTTACACGCGTGGTGCGCTGCTTGGCATCACGCGCGCAAGCATGAAGCAGCATATCGACGAGATTATTGAGTTCTCCGAGCTCGGCGGTTTCATCGATATGCCGTTGCGTACCTATTCGACGGGTATGCATATGCGCCTTGTCTTTGCTGTATCGACCATCCTGCGTCCCGAGATCCTGCTGATGGACGAATGGCTTTCCGTGGGCGACGAGGGATTCAAGCATCGTGCGGAAGCGCGACTGGCCAGCATGGTCGAGGCGACCAAGATTCTCGTGCTTGCGTCGCATTCCCGAGAGCTCATCATGAACACATGCAATCGTGTCATCTGGTTGGAGCACGGGAAAATCCGCATGATGGGCGATACCCGGACGGTGACGGATGCCTACTTCGGGGTCGTGTCTCATGCGCTTCATGCCGCCTAGTGGCGGCGGGCGGCGCGTTGGAATGACTGTACCGGTTTTGGATCGCCCCTTATCAGGGAGCCGTTGAGGATTCAGGGAGGCTCGGCCAGAATGGGCGGCCCGACCAACGAGATGCGCTTCCATGAAGTGTTTCAAGGCCTATGATATTCGTGGCCGCGTCCCTGACGAATTGAACGAGGACATCGCCTATCGATTGGGGCGCGCTTTTGCGCGCACGGTCAGAGAGGGGCCGGTGATTGTTGGATACGACATTCGTCGCGATAGCCCTTCCTTTGCGCGAGCGGTCGCACGCGGTCTCAACGACGAAGGCCGCGACGTGATCGATATAGGCCTTGGTGGCACCGAGGAGTCCTATTTCCAGACGTTTCATCGAAATGCCGCCGGCGGGATCATGGTGACAGCGAGTCACAACCCGATCGACTACAACGGCATGAAGCTCGTTCGCGAGGGCGCTCGTCCGATCAGTGGCGATACGGGGTTGCGTGATATCGAGCGCATGGTGGAGGAGGGCGCCTTTGGCTCCCCGCAGGTGGATCGCGGAACGGTGATTGTCGATCATGACAAGTCGGCCTATGTGAAGCACCTGCTTGGCTATATCGATACGTCGGCGCTACGCCCGCTGAAGATTGTCGTCAATGCGGGTAACGGTGGTGCGGGCGCGATTGTCGACCTGCTTGCCGAGCATGTGCCTTTTGAGTTCGTCCGAGTGAACCATGAGCCGGACGGCAGCTTTCCTAACGGAATTCCAAACCCGCTTTTGCCCGAAAATCGACAGGCGACGGCAGATGCGGTGATCGCACATGAGGCCGACTTCGGTATCGCCTGGGACGGCGATTTCGATCGATGTTTTTTCTTTGATGCCAAGGGAAACTTCATCGAAGGCTATTACATCGTAGGTCTGCTTGCCGCTCAGCTGTTGGAAAAGCACGCGGAGGCCAGGATCATCCACGATCCCCGATTGACCTGGAATACGATCGAGATGGTTGAAGCTGCAGGCGGTGTACCTGTCGAAAGCAAGACCGGGCACGCGTTCATCAAGGAGCGTATGCGTCTGGAGGATGCCATCTACGGCGGCGAGATGAGCGCGCATCACTATTTTCGCGATTTTGCCTATTGCGACTCAGGAATGATTCCCTGGTTGCTTGTCGCCGAACGTATATCCCACACAGGCGTAAGCCTGGCTGCTATGTTGGCCGAGCGCATGGCGGCTTATCCATGCAGCGGCGAGATCAATTTCGTGGTTCAGGATGCTGGCGCGACGGTGGCCCGGGTGCTCGAATTTTACGCTGTGCGGCAGCCGCGGATCGATCGTGTCGATGGCCTCAGCGTTACGTTTGCCAACTGGCGCTTCAATCTTCGGGCTTCCAATACGGAGCCGTTGCTTCGCCTGAATGTCGAATCGCGTGGCGATGAATCTCTCATGCGCGAGAAGACTGCGGAACTGTCCAAGCTGATCAAGGAATAAAAAAAGGAGCCGCAAGGCTCCTTTTTTATTCAGGCTCTGCCGTACACGTCGTCGAATCGAACGATGTCGTCCTCGCCCAGGTAACTGCCGGACTGGACCTCGATCAATTCGACCGGCACCTTGCCCGGATTTCGCAAACGGTGCTTGCTGCCCAGTGGCAGGTAAGTGCTTTGGTTCTCGGCGAGCAGGAAAACTTTGTCATCGCAGGTCACTTCCGCGACACCCTTCACCACGATCCAGTGCTCTGCACGGTGGTGGTGCATTTGCAGGCTGAGTGCTGCACCGGGCTTCACGACGAGGCGCTTCACCTGGAACCGGTCTCCGCTCTCCAGCGAGTCGTAACTACCCCATGGGCGGCGTACGACACGGTGCAGGTCGTGTTCTGTCCGATCCGCGGATTTCAGCGCTTCGACGATTTTTTTCACGTCCTGTGAAGCATCGCGTCGTGCAACCAGCGTGGCATCGGGTGTGGTGACGACGACGACGTTGTCCAGCCCGATGGTGGCAACGAGATGGCGAGGATGTGAGCGGACCAGCGAGTTGCTGGTGTCCAGGGTAATGACGTCGCCCTCCAGGCGATTGCCATCACTGTCTCTATCGGCAGCGAGCCACAATGCGTCCCACGAGCCGATGTCGCTCCAGCCGCAGCCGACCGGCACGACAGCGGCATGGGTGGTTTTCTCCATGACCGCATAGTCGATCGAGTTGTTTGGCGACGTTGCAAAAGCCTCGGCGTCCAGTCTTATGAAGTCCAGATCGATCTTGGCCTTGGCATAGGCTGCGCGAGCCGCTTCGAGCATCGCGGGCGCGTGCGCACCGAGTTCTTCGAGATAGCGCGAAGCCCGGAACATGAACATGCCGGAGTTCCAATCGTAAGTGCCTTGCGCCAGGTAGCTCTCGGCAACCGGGAGCGTCGGCTTTTCTACAAATTGATTGACGCGATAGGCGTGTTGTCCAAGTGCCTCGCCGCGTTGTATGTAGCCAAAACCGGTCTCCGCGCGATCCGGCTTGATGCCGAATGTCACCAGCCAGTCCTGATCGGCCAATATGCGCGCCTGCGCGACAGCTGCCGTGAAAGCGTCGGTATCGGCAATCAGGTGATCGGCGGGCAGCACTAGCAAAACAGCATCGGGCGAGCGATCCATGGCGCAAAGCGCGCCAACCGCGATCGCGGGCGCCGTATTGCGAGCGACGGGTTCCAGCAAGATGCTGGCCTGGCTGATGCGCAGCTCCTGTAACTGTTCGGCGGCCAGGAAACGATGATCGTCACTGGCGACGACGATGGGCGCACCAACATCAGGCAGAAGACTGGTGCGCGTCACCGTCTGTTGGAACAGCGTTTCGTGTCCCGTTAGCGACAGGAACTGCTTGGGAAGATTCTTGCGCGACACTGGCCAAAGCCGGGTGCCGCTGCCGCCGCTGAGAATGAGTGGGATCAGCATGAATGTCTCACTGCTTGGAAAGCGCGCGCACGGTTTCGCGAAGTCCTTCGCGCCAGTCCTTCAGCGCGTGACCGAAGGTGTGGCTGAAACTGGTGTTGTCGAGCACCGAATACCCTGGACGTTTGGCGGGAGTCGGAAACTCGGCACTTCCGATGGCATGCACGATGGGCGCCTTGACGAGCAGCCCAGCGGTGGTCGCCTCCGCAAAGATGGCCTCGGCAAACCCGTGCCAGGTGGTTTCACCGTTGGCGGTCAGGTGAAACGTACCTTCGAGTGCCTGACGCTCGTCGCCGGATGCCGCGAGATATTTGTCCAGCGCGGCAAGTGTGCCGGTTACGATGAGCGAAGTCGTCGTGGGTGTGCCGTGTTGATCCGCTACGACGCGCAGTTCATCGCGTTCGGCGCCCAGGCGGAGCATGGTACGCAGAAAATTATGACCTACCGGGGAATAGACCCAGGCGGTGCGGAAGATCATATGCGAGGCGCCGCTGCCGCGTAGTGCCTCCTCGCCCCGCAGCTTGCTGCGGCCGTAAGCGCCTTGCGGCGCCGTGGGCGAGGACGGCGGATAAGGTTTGTCGGCGTCTCCGCTGAACACATAGTCCGTGGAGTAATGCACTACCAGCGCATCATGTGCTTTAGCCCAATGCCCGATGACACCCAATGCCTCGCCGTTGATCCGATCGGCAGCGTCGGTTTCCTGCTCGGCTTTGTCGACGGCTGTGTAGGCAGCTGCATTGACAATGACAGCCGGCTGCTCCGCGTCCAGCAAGCTTTTCAGTGCGGTCAGATCGGACAGGTCCCCGACGGCGCCGTGGCCAGGTTGAACCAAGGTGCCGTCACGGCTCGCTGCTATCAGTTCGCCACGCGTGGCGAGCCCGCCCTCCATAAGGAAGGTCTGGCCCAGCTGGCCGTTGGCTCCAAGCAGGAGAATCTTCACTTCCGATACTCCGGCAACCGACTTTCGGCGACCTCGCTCAACAAAGGCGCCTTGGCGTCCTTTTCGGAAAGGAGAGGTGAGGAAATCGGCCAGTCGATACCGATAGCCGGATCATCCCAGCGAATGCCGCCGTCAGCTTCCCGGTTGTACAGATCGGTGCACTGGTAGGAAAACGTAGCGTGCTCGGAGACAACGCAGAACCCGTGGGCAAAACCCTCGGGGATCCAGAAGTGTCGGTGGTTTTCGGCTGTGAGCATGACGCCGGCCCACTTCCCGAATGTGGGCGAACCGTGTCGGATGTCGACGGCAACGTCGTAAACCTCGCCCTCAAGCACGCTGACCAGCTTGCCCTGGGGATGCGGCCACTGATAGTGCAGGCCACGCAGCACACCCCGCGCCGAACGCGAGACATTCGACTGCACGAAGCGGCGATCGATGCCGGCCTCGCGATATTTTGCTTCGTTGTAGCTCTCGTAGAAAAAGCCACGTGCATCGCCGAATACCTGCGGCTCGATAACGATGCAGCCCGGCAACGATGTTTCAATAAACTTCATCCGACGTAGCCCTGCTTGATCAGGTTCTGTAGATACTGGCCATAGCCAGTCTTCGCGAGTGGCTCGGCCAGGCGCAAAAGTTGTTCGGCATCGATCCACTTGTTGACGTAGGCGATCTCTTCCGGGCAGCAGACCTTGAGGCCCTGCCGGTTCTCGATCGTCTGGATGTATTCGCCCGCCTCCATCAACGACTCGTGCGTACCGGTATCCAGCCAGGCATAGCCGCGGCCCAGCTGTTCCAGGTGCAATGACGCGTCGTCGAGATAGCAGCGGTTGAGGTCGGTGATTTCGAGCTCGCCGCGCGGTGAAGGTTTCAAGGCCGCTGCAAAATCGCATGCGCGATTGTCGTAGAAGTACAGGCCGGTAACGGCATAGTTGGACTTGGGCGTAGCTGGCTTCTCTTCAAGGCCGACCACCTTGCCGTTCGCATCGAACTCGGCAACCCCATAGCGCTCGGGATCACGGACCCAATAGCCAAAGACCGTCGCGCCGCGATCTCGCACGGCTGCGCGCTTCATGCGCTCGGTCAAACCGACGCCGTAGAAAATATTGTCGCCAAGCACCAGACAGCTAGGGTCGTTGCCGATGAACTCCTTTCCGATCAGGAAGGCCTGAGCAAGGCCGTCCGGCGATGGCTGCACGGCATAGGTGATATTGACGCCCCACTGGCTGCCATCGCCCAGGAGACGCTGGAAAAGCTCTTGTTCGTGCGGGGTGTTGATGATCAGGACATCCCGAATGCCGGCGAGCATGAGCGTTGCCAGCGGGTAGTAGATCATCGGTTTGTCGTATACCGGCAGGAGCTGTTTGCTCACGGCCTTGGTAATGGGATACAAGCGCGTACCGGAGCCACCCGCGAGAATGATGCCCTTGGTCGTCATGTGCCCAGTCGCTCCATCCGGTAGCTGCCATCCAGAACTCGATCGGACCACGCCTGATGGTTCAGATACCAGTCCACGGTGTGTTCGATACCGCTTTCAAAGGTCTGCGACGGCTTCCAACCCAGCTCATTCTGCAGCTTGCTGGAGTCGATCGCGTAGCGGCGATCATGCCCGGGGCGATCCTTTACAAAGGTGATCAGTGATTCGCGCTTGCGGCCGTCGGCCAATGGGCGGCGGCTGTCGAGGAGCGCGCAAATGGCCTTGACCACCTGGATGTTCTCGCGCTCTGCGTTGCCGCCGACGTTATATGTTTCGCCCACCCGGCCCGCTTCGAGTACTCGCTGGATCGCCGAGCAATGATCGCCGACGAACAGCCAGTCGCGGATATTGCGCCCGTCGCCGTAGACGGGCAGAGCTTCGCCTGCGAGCGCCTTTTGAATGATGAGCGGAATAAGTTTTTCGGGAAACTGATACGGACCGTAATTGTTCGAGCAATTAGTCGTCAGTGTCGGCAAGCCATAGGTGTGGTGGAACGCGCGCACCAGGTGATCGGAGGCTGCCTTCGACGCCGAATAGGGGGAGTTGGGGGCATAGGGGGTCTGTTCGGTGAACATGCCCTCTGCGCCCAGCGAGCCGTAGACCTCGTCGGTGGAGACGTGCAGGAGCCGAAACTGCGTGGCCGCATCGCCTTCGAGGCTGCGCCAATAGTCGCGTGCGCACTCTAGCAGCCCCAGCGTACCCACGACGTTGGTTTCGACGAAGGCCGCAGGTCCGTCGATGGATCGGTCCACATGAGACTCGGCGGCAAAGTTGACGATCGCCTGGGGACGATGCCTGGCGAGCAATTGAGCTACCAGTTGGCGGTCCCCGATATCGCCCTGCGCAAATTCATGCAGCGGATTGCCTTCCAGGGAAGACAGCGTGTCGAGGTTCCCAGCGTAGGTAAGCTTGTCCAGGTTGATGACCTTATGGCCCTGGCCGACCGCCTGGAGAACGAAATTGGCGCCAATAAAGCCGGCCCCGCCGGTGACTAGCAGTGTCTTCATAAAACCCTATTTCACTAGGTGCAGTCCGCCCATTCTGTCATGCTTTGGAAAGAGAAAAAACTCGTCAAATCACTTGCTTCGCGTAATGTGACAGGGGTCCTGAGCTCCTCAAATTCGGCTTCGGTTCAGATTTAGACCGAGCCTGAACGCCAGATTTCGTGGCTGTTGAGCTTGCCGGTAAGATGTCTTCTTTTTGACAACCGGCCTGTGGTTATCGACAGGCTCGCGGGTGGTGACTTATGGCAGCAAAAAAGCAAAACGCGGGACTTGGGCTGGGCACTCTGGCCATTCACGCCGGGCAGCATCCGGACCCGGCCACAGGCGCCATTATGACGCCCATCTATGCCACCTCGACGTATGTCCAGTCCTCCCCCGGTGTGCATAAGGGGTACGAGTACTCGCGGACGCAAAATCCCACCCGGATGGCCTATGAGCAATGCGTCGCCGCCCTGGAGGGCGGTACGGCCGGTTTCGCTTTCGGCTCGGGGCTCGCGGCGGCAAGTACCGTACTCGACCTGCTCGATAGCGGTAGCCACGTGATCGCCATGGATGACCTTTATGGCGGCACTTACCGGCTGTTCGAACGGGTGCGCCGGCGTTCGGCCGGTTTGGATTTCAGCTTCATCGACCTGAACGACATGGGTGCGCTCAAAGCGGCTCTGCGTCCCAATACGCGCATGATCTGGGCGGAAACGCCTACCAATCCGATGCTCAAGCTGGTCGATCTCGCCAAATTGGGTGCGTTTGCGAAAAAGCACGGTTTGATCCTGGTAGTGGACAACACCTTCTGCTCGCCGATGCTGCAGCGGCCGTTGGAGTTCGGAGCGCATCTCGTATTGCACTCGGCCACCAAATACCTGAACGGTCACTCCGACATGGTCGGTGGCATCGTGGTGGCCGGCGACAACCAGGAGCTGGCGCAGCAGATGGCATTTCTGCAGAACTCCGTGGGGGCGGTTGCCGGACCTTTTGATTCCTTCCTGGCTATGCGCGGGCTAAAGACGCTGCATCTGCGCATGCGCGAGCACTGCAGCAGCGCCATGATGCTGGCGACGTGGCTCGAGAAGCATCCCCGCGTGCAGCGGGTCATTTATCCGGGACTGAAAAGCCATCCTCAGCATTCGCTTGCAAAGCGGCAGATGGATGCTTTCGGCGGGATCATCAGCATGGAAGTTAACGGCGGCCTGAAAAAGGCCCGGCAGGTTCTCGAGCGCTGCAAGCTATTCGCCCTGGCTGAATCGCTGGGTGGCGTGGAGAGCCTGATCGAACATCCGGCTATCATGACTCACGCCTCCATTCCGCCTGCGAATCGAAAGCGTTTGGGGATCAGTGACAGCCTGATTCGCCTGTCGGTAGGCGTAGAGGATATCGACGATTTGCGAGAAGAGCTCGAAGTTGCCTTGAAGTAAGTGGCGGCCACGCATGTTTAAACATAAGGTACAAGTCGCATGATTGCTGGCGCTTTATCGCATTTTCGCGGCCCTATTGTAACGGCCGTCAGAAATAAATCGCTGATCGTTGAGCTCACGCGCCGAGAAATTCAGGGGCGCTACCGCGGGGCGAATTTTGGTTTGCTTTGGGCACTTATCAGCCCATTCTTGATGCTTGCTGTTTATAGTCTTGCTTTTGGGAGCATTTTAAAGAGTAGATGGCCGCAGACCGATGGTGGGGGTCATGACTTTACCCTTATTTTATTTGTGGGTCTTATCATTCATGGGTTCTTTGCTGAATGTATATCCCGATCACCCCAATTGGTGGTGCAAAATCCGAATTTTGTCAAAAGGGTGATATTTCCTCTGGAGATATTGCCGTGGCCAATGGTGCTGTCGGCGCTATTCCATCTGATGACGAATTTTGTCGCGTTCATTGTTCTTCAGCTGCTGCTGGATCACCAATTTATCTGGAAGGTGATCTTGGTGCCGATAATTATTTCGCCGCTTCTTGTGCTCTCAATGGGGATTGCGTGGTGGCTTGCCGCGCTGGGGGTCTATTTTCGCGATATAGGGCAGGTCACGGGCGTGGTGGTTACCGCTCTTTTGTTTACCTCTACAGCAATCATGCCGCTTTCTTCTGTTGCACCGTCAGCACTATGGCTTTTCAAGCTCAATCCCTTGAGCTTCATAATAGATCAGGCGCGTGAGGCGGCGCTATGGAACCATTTTCCTAACTGGTACGGGCTTGGGTTGTACACATTGATTGCTCTGGCTTTCTCCTACGCAGGCTATGTTGTTTTTTTTGCGGCCAAGCGAGGTTTTGCTGATGTCCTCTGAAGTATCCATCAGCGTTGCTGGCTTGAATAAATCATTTCCTGTATATGATAAGCCGCATCACAGGTTAATGCAGATGTTTGCTTCATCTGAACGCAAGCACAAGTGGTTTCGAGAATTTCAAGCATTACGTGAGATCAATTTTGAGATCCACAAAGGTGAGACGGTTGGGATCGTTGGGCGAAATGGCTCGGGAAAGTCGACCCTCTTGCAGTTGATATGCGGCACCCTGACGCCGTCCTCAGGTAATATTTCAGTTAACGGTCGCATCGCAGCACTGCTGGAGCTCGGCGCCGGTTTTAATCCAGAATTTAGTGGGCGGGAAAACGTTTTCTTAAACGGAACGCTTTTGGGCCTCAGTCGCAATGAGGTTGAAGACCTTTTTGACGATATCCTAGCTTTCGCTGATATCGGCGAATTTATAGATCAGCCGGTAAAGAGCTATTCAAGCGGGATGTATATACGCTTGGCATTTGCCGTTGCGATTCACGTGACGCCGGATATCTTGATAGTCGACGAAGCATTATCGGTAGGTGACGAGGCTTTTCAACGCAAGTGTTTTGCTCGAATTGAAAGAATTCGTGATCAGGGTGCAACGGTGCTATTTGTGTCGCACTCCGCTGGCACGGTATTGGAGTTGTGCAATCGCGCAATATTGCTCGATCGAGGTGAGTTGCTCTCCGTGGGCGCACCAAAGCTTGTCGTGTCACGTTACCAAAAGCTGCTTTACGCGCCGGAGGATACGATCGCGACAATCCGCGATAAATATAAGAGCGAGTTGCATGGACCTGTGGAGAGCAGGGTCGACGAAACACATGTCAAGACTGTCAGTCTCGTCAGCCTGGAGGCGCGCCCGCCAGTCGATGACGAAGAAACTGATGAAGTAGCCGACGCATTTTTTGATCCGAATCTTAAATCACAAAGCGAACTTCGCTTTGCTCCGCAGGGCGCCGCTATTCATGATCCGCACCTAGAAACTATAGCTGGGCGTCGGGTGAATGTGGTTAAAACTGGTGCTGAATATGTATTCAGTTATTCGGTGTCATTTGAGCAACTTGCGGCGTGTGTGCGCTTCGGCATGCTGATTAAATCGATATCAGGGTTGGAGTTGGGTGGTGGTGTTTCGTCAGATTCTCTGGATGCTATCGATTTTGTCGAAGGAGGGAGGACGGTTTCGGTAAAATTCCGTTTTCGATGCCTACTGGCTCCGGGTATTTATTTCATGAACGCAGGAGTGCTGGGGCGTGTAGGAGAGCAGGAAACCTTCCTTGATCGTGTTTTGGACGCGGTGCTTTTCAGAGTATCTCCGGACCCCGGTCGCCTAGCGACTGGTTTTGTCGATTTCAACGTCCAGCCTTGGGTGCGTTTGGAACACTTGAGTGTCGGAGAACACTGATGAGCACACAGAAAGAATGTGCTGATACGGCAATTCTGGTTTTGGGGATGCATAGGAGTGGTACCTCGGCCGCGACGCGTGTGCTTAATCTGCTTGGAGCACATCTTGGTGATCGTTTGCTTCAGCCACAGGCGGATAATACGAAGGGATTCTGGGAGCATGCCGAGGGAGTGGAGATTCACGAGCGACTCCTTACCTCATTGGGTCGGACGTGGCATGACTTCCGGGAAATGCCCGAGGGGTGGCAGCATTCCAAGGCCGGTCGGTTGGCATTGGATGGCATCAAGCGATTGATTCAGGCTGAGATGCTCAATGTGAGGTTGTGGGCTATTAAAGATCCTCGCATGTGTCGAGTGGCCCCTCTTTGGATTGAGGCGCTGGGTGAGCTGGGCATCCGGGTGACCGCACTGATCGTCGTGCGGGAGCCATACGAGGTGGGCAGTTCTCTGCTCGTTCGAGATGGCTGGCCACGCGAACACTCATATCTAATGTGGTGCCAGCATCTTTTGGAAGCATTTCGTTCGACTATGCAGATTCCAAGAGCCATGTTGAGCTATGACCAACTTATGGGCGACTGGTTGGCTCATTTCACGAGGATAGGCAATACGATAGGCGTCGATTGGCATGAGGCACTTCTTGAAAATGCCGAACAGATCAGCAGCTTTATAAGTCCTGCCCATCGGCACCATAAGGTGGTCAGTTCGGGTGATCGTCGCGATCTGGCCCCACCGTGCTACCTGGATAAGCTTTATGAGGCATGCGAACTGACAGGTTCCGACGGAGATTGGTTGCGTCTCTCCCGTTTGGATACGTCGTATCAGGACATAAGCCCTTTGTTTGCCCACCCCATTAGCCTGCTCGTCCAAGTCAACGGTCAGCTGTCTGACTCCTTAAGAGCTATTGAGAGAACATATGGCGAGACTACGGCCCAGGCTAACGATCTCCGGCAGCTGGCTGTAGAACGAATAGACAGGATTCACCAGTTGGAAGCTGAAGTCCAGGTGCTTCGGACGGCGCTGGAAGGGACTAATTTGCTTGCTGATGAAAGAGCAATGTCTCTCAATGAGCTCGACCGTCGTCGAATGGAGTTGGAGGCGGTTGTGCTTAACTTGATTGAGAGCAGGAAGCGTTTGAAAAAGCGTTTGACCGTGGCATTCAATATTTTAAACAGCAGGGTCGGGCTGATAAAACGGTTCGTTCATTTGTTTCGAAGGACTTCCGCGCACAGCAGAAATTCGTCATAGGCCAGTGGTCGATATCGTCTAAGTATGAAGCAGTATAGAGCGGGTCTTGTTGAAGGGCTCGCTAGTTGCGCGGCAAGAACAGCGGAGTTCAAAGTGAACTTGATACAGAAAATTTCATGGTATTACCGAAATCGTGGCCTGGGCGCGTTGATTACACGGGTGCTAAAAGGGCGTGAGGCAGCGGGTGCCTTGCCTCTTCGGTCGAATCAGTCGGCAGGCCACGTACAGGTGCCGTTGAAGCCGAACGCGGTTATTTCGGTTGATCAGCTGCTTCGGCTTCAATTTCCAAGTTTGCAGCCATTGGCGGTCTACACGGCTCCTGGGCCGCATTTTCGGCTGAATTTAGTGACCGATAGCATCAGTAAGGGGTCGCTGTTCGGAGGGGTAGGGACCGCGATCATTCTCGCGACACTGATGGTAAAGCGGAGGGGCGGCAAACTTCGCATTGTGACGCGGACTCAAGCGCCTGACGAACAGGGTTTCGCTCAAGTGCTCGAGTGCGCGGGAATTGATTTTCCAGGTAACGTTGAGTTCGTGTATGCGGACATCACAGACCGTAAGGCGCAGTTGGATATCTGTGATGGCGATCGTTTCTTGACGACGTCATGGTGGGCTACTGCCTCCGTGTTGGGAAGCATTTCACCGGAAAAGGTTGACTATCTTCTCCAGGAAGACGAACGGATGTTCTATCCGGCCGGAGACGAATGGATACGTTGTAACGAAATCCTCTCAAGGCGAGATATTCGCTTCATCATAAACACCGAGCTTCTTTACCGACACCTGTTGTCGACAGGATTGGATAATTTGTCCAAGTCCGGAGTATGGTTTGAGCCAGCTTTCCCGGAGAACGTATTTGGGGCGAAAGACCGGGAAAAAAAACAAGGCCCGAAGCGGCGGCTATTCTTTTATGCTCGACCGAATAATTTAAGAAATCTGTTTTACCGTGGCGTCGAAGTGCTCGATAAGGCGGTAGTGAGTGGCCTTATCGACCCCAAAGAGTGGGAAATATATTTTGTAGGAAAGGACGTGCCTAGAATTGCGCTTGGTGGTTTTCTTGAAGCTACTCGCATCCCCGTTATGAATTGGAGAGAGTATGGAAGCTTTATATCCAGCATAGATGTTGGCTTTTGTCTCATGGCAACCCCGCACCCGAGCTACCCTCCGCTGGATCTAATTGCAGCGGGGGCTACCGTGGTGACCAATAAATTTGGCCTGAAACAGGATCTCGGTAGATACTCGGACAAGATTCTTTGTTGCGATACAGATGTCGATGCCTTGCTCGCCGGGCTTGAGATTGCGATTAAGAGTGCGAGGAAGTCTGGCGATGTAAATTCTGACTCCAGCCAACTATCTAGGTCATGGCCGAGCAGTCTGGCCGCGGTTATCGAGCATTTAGGGTAAGGTGCCATGTTTGCTATTGACGAGGCAGTTCACGATTACAGCGATCCCTGGGATATTTCGTTCGAAGAACGCTTCCGTTCGCTTTGTGACGGAGCGAGACGGGTGGCCTATTTCTATGAGCGCCCGGATACAAGTACGTTTCGCTATCGTGTTTACAACATGATACAAGTGCTCCGTGAACTGGGGGATGGTATCGGCGCGGGCTTCTTCGGGAATGATGATCACGAACATCTCGCACGCGTCGTGGACGTTGCCGACGTAATTGTGATTTGTCGTGCGAGATATAACCAGCACATCAATGAGATGATTACGCGTGCCAAGGCTAAGGGTAAACGCGTAGTTTTTGACGTGGATGATTTGGTCTTCAACACAGACTACGTGCACCTCATTTTAAGAACTCTGGATCAGAGTCTTGAAAGTGAGGACGCTTTTACTCATTGGTTTGGCTGGATCGGGCGTATAGGGGCGACGTTGCGTATGTGCGATGCGGCCATTGGTACGAATGCTTATCTGGCGGAGAAGATATCGGAATATTCGGGGCTGCAGTCGAGCGTTATCCCGAACTTTCTTAATAAAGAGCAGCTGGAAATATCAGATAGAATTTTTGAAGCAAAGAGGCGATCGGATTTTAGGCGGAATGGCGATATCCACATTGGCTATTTCAGTGGAACTCCGACCCATAATCACGATTTTGCGATCGTGAGCGGCGCGCTGGCTACGATTTTGGAAGAAGATGCCAGGGTAAAAATCGTCGTAGTTGGTTTCTTGGAGTTAAAGGGTGGATTGGAGCGGTTCGCGGATCGGATTATATTTTACCCGCTGCATGATTTCATTAATTTACAGCGACTTATGTCGATGGTTGAGATAAACATTGTCCCGTTAGTGGATAATGGTTTTACGAATTGCAAATCAGAGTTGAAGTACTTCGAAGCTGCGGCCGTGGGCACGCTAACCATTGCAACGCCCATTCATAGTTACGCCAGTTGCATAGAGAGCGGTGAGAATGGTTATTTGTCGAGTGCAACTCAATGGTTGAGCTGCATACGTAAGATGATCAAATCGCTGGATGACTACCCGGCTATGGCGGTTCGCGCTCATGCCCACGCTATGTCTAGATACGGCTGGTTCCATCAGTTGGCGCTCATTGAGCGCGCCGTTTTCGGCGAGAATCAATCCGAACAGGCTGCGCCAGCTAATATAGTTGCGGCGGATTGATGTGTGCTGCATCGTCAAGGTCGGTGTCTTGCAACTACACGCCTACCCAGGATCGGATGGGGGCTACTTTCGAGCTAAATAGTGACCAAGGTTGGCAGGCCCTGGTAGGGCATGCGCGTTTTAAGTGCGAGTTTGATTCTACTTTCAGGCTCGACGCGGGTTGGTATTGGGTAGACGTCGTGCTTCGGCCACAAGGCTCCGGCTTGCTAGAGCTGGCGATCTACCCCGACTTTGGAGAAGGTGCTCTGGAAAGTCAGGGCATATTGCTTGAAGGTGCTTTGCCCGAGCGAGGGGGGCGCGTGCAAGGCATCTTCCTGCTTCCTTTTCCGGCGAAGGGCCTGGAGTTTTCCCCGGGCAGTGGCTATCGATCGTTCACCATGGGTACTTTTGGCCTGCGCCGTCTGACGCGCTACTCAGCGTTCCTGCGCCTGATCTTCTTTCCGAGAGGGCGTTTTTCTTTATCAAGAGGCAATCGGCGGCTATTAGGGGCCTTGAGGCGTGCACGCCGGGGTGACTTGCGAAGCGCAGCTTCGTGGTTGTACCAGACATTTTATAAGGAGAGCGACGGAGTACCGGAGGATACTGCAGGCTGCAGGCATGAATCTTCGGGGCGCTCGCCTCCCGCTCATCAATTTCACGACGATGACGGACCACTTTTTTCGGTCCTGATGCCCGTATTTAATACTCCTATTGTTTGGCTTGAAGCTTGCGTCGAGAGCGTCTTTGCACAGTCTTATGACAACTGGGAGTTGTGTATTGCAGACGACGCCAGTGACGACCCAGCGCTGTCAGCTGCATTGATTGCGCTTGAGCGGCGCGACAGCAGGGTCAAGGTCGTCAGGCGCAGTGTGAATGGGCATATCTCCGAGGCAACCAACTCCGCACTGACTCTCGCTACCGGCGCATACTCGCTGCTACTGGATCACGATGATCTATTGCATCCAGAGGCACTAGGCGAATTGGCATCCGCCATAGCCGAGCATCCGCAATGGGAGCTTATCTATACCGACGAAGACAAGATCGATGGTCATGGTCAACGGAGCGATGCCTACTTCAAACCGGATTTTGGTCCTGATTTGTTGAGATCTCAGAATTTCGTGAGCCACCTTGGTGTCTATAAGACATCGCGGCTGCGGGATTTGGGAGGCTTGCGCCCCGGTTACGAAGGTAGCCAGGATTGGGATCTGACGCTTCGATTCAGCGAGCTGGTGGGCAGCAAGGCGATTGGCCATATTCCGCGCGTGCTCTACCACTGGCGGATAAGCGATCAATCAACCGCAGCCGATGTAATGGTTAAGCCATATATCAGATCCGCTGCAAAGAAGGCGTTGGAAGGCCATCTGCTTCGGGTAGGGCTCAAGGCCAGTGTTCGGGAGCTGGCCACGGCGCCCGGTCAATTCAGGATTGACTATGCGTTAGGCGGTGATGTGCCACGCGTGGCTATCGTCATGGATATTCGTGGCCAGTCCAGGGACGTGCTGGATCGTTGCCTGAATGCCTTGTGGCGTTCGACTGAAGAGTCTTGGCGGCCCGATATTTTCGTTATGGATGATGGTGGGGCTGGGTATTCCCATGCATCGATCACCAAGCTGCAGCGAGTATCGGTGGGGGGGCTTGCCTACGGGGCGGCATGCGAAACGGCCGGGGCTGGGGCCAGTTGTCAGCTTCTGCTTTTCCTTCAGCCCACGGTTGATGGCTTCCGAGACGGTTGGCTCAAGGAGCTGGTGACCTACGCGTCAAGAGCAGACGTTGGTGCGGCAGGGCCAAGAATCTACAGCTCTGGTCGGTGGAAAAGCGATGGCCTAGTCGAGTTAAGAGGTACCTGGGATGGTGTGGCCGCACAGGACCACCAAAGATCAATGCCGACGCGTGCAAGTTACCTTTCGCTTCCGCGAAACGTCGCTTCGTTGCCATTGAACGGGTTGTTGATTCGTGCGGACCTTTTCAGGGAACTGTCGACCAGGCTTCGCGATTGCACCCAGGAAAACTTTGGCGCGGTGCTTTCCAGCGAGCTCCTGAGTGCCGGCAAGCTCCTGGTTCATACGCCTTTTGCTGAGCTCTATGAAGACACATCCGAACCGATCTTATAGGTCAGATGCCGGCCGCATCGCCGATGGGCTTCGCTTGAGCGCGCGGATTCTACGGCTCGCCATCATCGGGGTCGTGATTGTTGGTCAGCTCACCATTTCTAGCCGCTCTTTGCCGGTCTGAACGAAAACCGTTTGTGCCCGATAAAGCTTGTCCCGATAGGAAAGATAACGCCGGCTGCGTGAGCCAGCATCTCCGGGTGATAGGTCACTCCAACTCGTGGAAAAACGACCTTTGCGAGCAATAGGCTGATCAGGAGGGTCTGGATAACGGCTGCAAGATTGACAACAGTGAACCAAAAAATCTGGTGATGGACCGCGTTGGCTGCATCTTGAAATACAAATAGCCTGTTGAGCGCGAACGCGGTGGCCATTCCGACGATGTATGCGACAACAATCGACGACGTATAGTCGAGCCAGTTCGCAAGGACAATACGAGAGAAAAAATTGACCACTGCCGCCATGCCGCCGGCTATTACGAAGGCAACAAACTGACGCTGCTTGGGGCTAAACATTGTCAAGGTCTCGAAAGACACAGGCCAAGCGGCCGTCGCTCGATAATTCAATCATGATCGACAGCCGCCCGAACGAGATTCTTGGCAATATGGATGCTCTCATTGATTGAGCGATCTTCAGGGTAATAGTAGGCCGTATCCGCCATGTACAACCCTTCGATCGGCGTGCGCATGGGCGGAAGCATGTCGTAGAACCCTGGCGGACAGATAGTCTGGGCAAAATCATAGCGATGGCAATATCGAGCCAGGACCCAGTCTGCCTTGAAGTCGGGATTGATCTTGCCGAGATAACTGATGACCTCATCGATCAATGCATCGTTGCTTTTCGCCCACTTGGGGTGGGTCTTGGGCATATAAAACGGTGCGTACAAGACAGATGGCGACATTGGCTTGAGATTGGAGTATTCAATCACCCCGGGGATTTCAATATCCGGGTCATTGATGTTCATCCAGAAATTTTCGCTTAGCGGCTGTTTGAGCTTCAGGATTACACACGCCACGGGAATATTTTTTATTGCATCGATCTTAGCGATAAAGTCGCTGGGCAGATCGGGCGCGAGGCGAGGAACGTACTGAATCGGAACGGTGGAAAGAACTCCGTCGCAAGACCTCATCTCGCCATTGACGATGATTCCGGCCACCTTGCTGTCATGGGTGGCTACTTTTTCGATGCCCGAACTCAGATGGATGTTTCCGCCGTGTGCACGAATGTATTGTTCCATCTTGCGCAGCAGCGTTGCGGAACCTCCCTCAAGATACCCCATGGACTCCTGCATGAGATTGCGACGCGATAGCGCCACTCGCTTGATGCGAGTGCCTATCCAGGCTGCGGAGATGTGCTCGGTATGCTCAAAGAGCTTGAGTTCAAAGAGCGCCTTCCAAAGCACGTTGTATGCACGCTCCCCGATCCATCGACGGATCCAGTCGGTGGCCGACATGGCGTCGTAGGGGCGCCAATCTTTAATGCCCTTGGCGTACATCGCGTGCAGGCCGTAGCGCAGCTTGCTGATCAGACCCAGGCCATCGAACGCGAGCAAAGCAAGCGGCGTCCCCCATTTGTAGAGCTTGCCTTTATAGAAAAAGCCCATCTTTGTATCGCTCCAGCGGAGCGCATCGGATAGGCCTAGCTCAGCGAGCAGGTCAAATAGCGGAAAGTCGGTCTTGCAGATGAAATGGTAGTAGCGCTCGATCTCAAGCCCATCGAAGTCGAAGCTGGCTGACATCCCACCGATGCGGTCATCACGCTCGTAAATGTCGACCTCATGGCCCTGCTTGAGGAGCTCCATTGCGCACATCAGGCCCATGGGGCCGGCGCCGATCACAGCGTAGTGTTTGTTGGTCATTGGTTATTTTCCGCGTGAGGAGGCCGGCTCAGGCTGATGCTCCATCCTTCCGGATTGATTGGTAGTTTCAAAGGATAGGGTCCCGTATCGATCTGTTTCGATACTTTCATCCAGTGCAGATTGGAAAGCGTTTGCCTACACACGAATCGGGGATAGGCCAGAATCAGCAAGCAAACCAGTGTCATTGGGACGAGGCATGGCCATGGAGTCAAGTTGCCGCGAAGACGAGGCAAGTATCCTAGAAGCATGGCGATCGCCGCCCACCAGGCCAGCTTGATAGCCAGGAAATAGCGGTCACCGGTAAGGTTGGCTGCATTAATTAGAGTTTTATTGTTGTCGTTCGATACGGCCAGTATCTGGGCCGTGGCGAACGCCGCAAGGCCAAGCCAGATCGCCCAGCGCAAGTCAGGGTTGCGTAAGGTTCTGTGCAGCGCAAAGAGCGCTATGAAAAGCGTGATACCGACAAACAGAAAATCAGGAAGCGGGTGCTGCCCCAATACGTACCATTGAAGATCGCGTGAAAGCAGCGGGGCCGCCGAGCTTGCCGACGGTGTTCCCGAGTGAATGGTATTACCAGCATGCAGAACAAACCAGGCTTGCACGAATGCAGCAAGAAAAAGCGCAAAAATCGCAGATTTGTCGGAGCGCTGCCACCATTGGAGGGCAACCTGACAGGTCGGATATTTGTTATGAAGTATGTGGCAAATGATGGTTATGGCAATCGCGGTTGCCACTACGGCACCGCAAAAAATGGAAAAGGGACCGGTAAGGCCCATGGCGAGGACGAGCAAGCAGCGCCATGCAGGACCTGGTGTCGTTTGACGGGATTCGTCGGCTGGGTAAAAGGTAGCCGCAAGCAGGGCAAATTGCAGATGCCACTGAATATTAGTCAGCGTGCCGAATACCTCGCCATTGGTAGGCGTGAGTAGATAGATCGACAGCAATATCCAGGGCGAGACAAACAAGCGACTGCGTTTGAAAAAGAATGCCAATGCCCAGGCTTCTATCAGCATCGCGAACGAAATGTAGATAGCAGGTGCGTACCGATAGGGCAACAAAGAAGACAACCACGCACCAAAGCGAGGGGCTAAATGAAGATACCCGGCGTAGGGCTCCCATAGTCTCGGCCATCCCTGGCCAAACTGCTGCTGAAAGAAGATCGCGCCGTCTTCGGCCCAAAACTGCGGATGCCGAACAGCATCGGGAGCCCGGAGAGCGAGCATGAGCAGCGACGAGAAAAAGAGCAGGGCAAACCCCGGGTTGAACAACCCGTTTTTAAGGCGTGCCGTTATCATCGCTTGAGCACGATGCGCGAATAGGTCGGGTCGCAGTAGCTTTCCCGAATGGCTTCGCCAAATGGCGTCTGACTGACGCTGAACGTTACCTGCGTATCCACGCCATGAAATTCGTCGCCGGCAGTCAGAGCCTTGAGCTGATCCGCGGTGAATGGCGGCTTTCCGCTGAACATGGCATAGATACGAAGCAACAGATGAAAAAGTCCGTAGGGAATATGTACGATCAGCGTATGTAGCCCCTTGGCTTGCTTGATCGTCTTGATGATATCCACGTAGTCGATGCGAGTGTCGCCAACAACGTCGTAGATGTCGCCGCGTGGTTGCGTTTCGATGCAGCTGGCGATGCAGCGGCAGAAGTCGCGCTCATACAGCGGTTGGCGCATATATCGGCCGTCGCCAGGGATCGGAAATATCGGCGTCTTTGCCATGAAGCGCGACAGCCATCCCAGGTGCTTGGGGTCGAACCAGCCGAACATCAGCGTCGGACGCAATACGCAGTGTGGAATGCCACTTTCGACGACGAGCTTTTCCTGTGCCTTTTTGGTGTTGGTGTAATCGTCGTCGGCAATCGAAACGACTACCGACGAGCTGATATGCACGAGGTAGGGCACGCTGTGCTGGCGAATGGCCTCCAGCACCCGTTTTGTCGCGTCGATGTTGTTGCGAGTGAATAGTTCGGAATGTTTGCCGGTAATTTGCGCGTGCAGTTGCACCACGCAGGCGGCACCCTCGAACGCTTCCGTCCAGCGCCCATCTTCGGCCAAGTCGGCATGAATGATCTGGACGTCCGGATGCAGCTGGCGAAGAATGCCAAGGTTGTATTCGTGCTTGTCGATGGCGACGAGGTTGGTATAGCCCTGTGCCTCGAGCTCTACGATCAGGTTTTGTCCGACCAGGCCGGCGGCGCCCGTCAGCACGAGTTTGGAGTGCTTGTCGATCTTGTTCATGGGCGTTAGATCTTGATGCGCTTGAAAACGAATTCAGGGATATGTTGAATGATCAACATGATCGGCAGCCAGAACCAGGGCAGGTAGATCACGTTTCGCCCGCGATCGGCTGCACGCACGATGCCCTTGGCGATTGCATCGGGCTTGGCCCAGAGGGCGCCTTTCTTGAAATCGCGCGTCATGGGTGTATCGACAAAGCCCGGCTTGATGGTGAGCACGTTTACGCCGACCTTGGCCATGCGCTGACGCAAACCGCTGGTGAATGCAGTGACTGCCGCCTTGGCCGCGCCATAGAGGTAGTTGCTCTGGCGACCGCGGTCGCCAGCGACGGAGGAAATCACTCCCATGACGCCCGCGCGCTGCGCCTCGAAGCGAGGTGCCATGGTGGTCAGCAGAGCGATCGTCGAGGTGGCATTAGTCGCGAATTCTTTCAGCGCCACCTCCACGGAAGCCTCGCATTGTGCCTGGTTCGGCAGCGTGCCATGGGCCACCAACAATACGTCGACCCGCCCCAGTGACGACCAGATCTGCTCGATGATGCCGGCGTGCCTTTCCGTATCATTCACATCGAGCGATGCAAAGGACACATCTTGCGAACCGCGTACGCGCAGATCGGCAGCGATGTCCTGCAGGCGGGCTTCGTTGCGAGCGAGAAGGAACAGCTGGGCCCCGCGCGCGGCGTACAGGCGCGCGGTGGCTTCGGCAATGGCGGACGTGGCGCCGATGATGACGACCTTTTGCATGCTTACTCCGTGACCCGGCGCCAGAAGCTGGAGGAAAACTTCGGGTCGATGTAGTGGCTGAAGGATTCCCAGGCGGGGAAATACTGTTTGAAATATTTTGCGGGCATGCGCGCATCCTTCGCCGGATAGACCGCGCCCCCGGCTGCCGCCACGATGTCGTCCAGGCGATCGAGCAATGCGAATGTAGCCGGGCCTCGGTTGGGAAAGTCCAGGGCCAGGGTGGTGCCGGGGCGCGGAAAGGACAGCATGCCGGGCGAAGCGACATCGCCGAACTGCTTGAGCACTGCCAGAAATGAGCCTTCGCCGGACGCAGCGATGGTCTTCACCAGTGTCTCCATGCAATCGAGCGATACGCCCGGCGGCACCACGCATTGGTACTGCATGAAACCGCGCGGACCGTAGATGCGGTTCCAGTCGCCGATACCGTCGAGGGGGTAGAAATGAGGCTCGTAGTGCATGGTGACGTGGCTGACGCTTTCGCGTTGCCGGTGGTAGTACAACGCGTTGAAAGCGCGCAGGCTGAGCGGATTGATCAGCGACATCGGTGGCGTCATGGGCACGCGCAGACGTCGCGAAGGTGCATTTGGGCGGCTGTCCGGATGGGATGGCGCATGGTTGGCGCGAGTGAAGATACCGCGTCCCAGTGCACTGCCTCGGCTTGCACAATCGATCCAGGCCACGGTGTATTCGTAGTCGCGATCCGATTCCTGGGAGAGTCGGAAGAACTCCGGCAAGTTATGGAAGCGATAGACCTCCGCGCTCATCCACGGTCCGGCGACGCGGCGCAACTGGATCGTCGCACGCGTCACCACGCCGGTCAGGCCCAGGCCGCCGATGGTGGCCGCGAACCATTCCGGATGCTGCCGCAGGCTGCACGTACGGCGGCTGCCGTCGGAGCGTAGCAACTCGAACTCCAGCACGTGGCACCCGAAGGTACCCGCCTTGTGGTGGTTTTTCCCATGTACGTCGTTGGCAATCGCGCCACCGACCGTCACGAACTTGGTGCCCGGGGTCACGGGCAGGAACCAGCCCTGGGGTACGACTAAATCAAGGATCTCGGAAAAGAGCACGCCCGCTTCACATTCCAGCACGCCGCTCTGGGCGTCGAAGCGGATGAAACGATCCATATGCCGGGTATGCAGCAGCGCGCCGCCGTCATTGAGACAGCTGTCGCCGTAACTGCGGCCATTGCCATAGGGCAGCATGGAGCTAGTCGGGGCCGGAAGCTCCGCGTGGCGGTCGGTCAGCGCAATGACGGTCTGGTCCGCGCCAGGGTAGCGGCCCCAGGATTCACCGACCCTGCTCATTGGATCGCGAAGAGGATGACTACGGCTGCAATCATCAGTACTACCCGGCTGAGCTTGTCGGTAACCGCGAAGACTACCGGGTCGTCATGCATGATGCCGCGGTGGGCGATGGCCCAGGTGCGACTGATCCAATACAGAAGCAGCGGGCAAAGCAGCCACAGATAGTGCGGGTGGTGGTACAGGACGCGACTATCGGGGCTGTCGATGTAGAGCGCGAGCACGAGCACCGAAAGATAACCGCTCGCGGCACCCAATGACTGTATGAGCGGAATGTCTCCCACGTCATAGCCGCGTCCGCTCGCATTGATCTTGCCGGCTTTTTGCGCTGCCAGCAGTTCGATATAGCGCTTCACCATCGCAAGGCTCAGGAACAGGAACATCGAGAACGCCAGCAACCAGAACGATGGCTTCGTATGGATGGCTGCCGTGCCGGCGACGATGCGGCTGGTGTAGAGCGTGGCCAGCACGACCACGTCGAGCATTACGACGCGCTTGAAGCGCAGCGAGTAGGCAGTGGTCAGGATGTAGTAACCAGCAAGCACTGCGACGAAAACCTCATGCAGCAGCAAGGCCAGCCCGAAGCTGACGATCAGCAGGCCGGCTGCAACCAGAGGCCCGGCGACCAGGGGTAGGTGCCCCGCCGCAAAGGGACGGTTGCGTTTGCGGTGATGCTGGCGGTCTGCGGCGAGATCGAGCAGGTCGTTGGTGATGTAGACGCTGGATGCGCAAAGGCTGAAACAGGCGAACGCCAGCATGGTGGCCAGTACGGCGTCGATGTCGAAGAGTCGATGCGCAGCAAGCAAGGGGAGGAACACCAATGCGTTCTTCACCCATTGGTGAACCCTGAGTGCCTTGAGCCAATGACGCGCGCTTGCGCGAGGTAGTTCGAAGCGCTTGGCGACCGTCGTCACGCCGGCAGCGGCTTGACTGAGCAAAGAGCCGGACTCTACCGTGACGGCCGCGTGGGCATGCTTCCACACCTTCAGGTCGACCTTCGCGTTGCCAACGTAGTCGAAGCCGCGTTCTCCATAGCGTTCGACCAAAAGCTGGGCCTTATGGCTACCAGACAGGTTATGCTCACCGTCGCTGGCCAGGACGGCATCGAAGCCGCCCACGTGGTTGGCAACCGCATGCGCCAGACCCGCGTCGGACGCAGTGCACAGTACGACCGTACGCAACGCCTGCTGCTCGCGTATCCAGGCAACGACATCGGTGTTGTAAGGCAGATGAGTGGCGTCGAGCGTCACGCGGTTAGCGATCTCGCGCTTGAGGTGAGCCTTGCCACGCAGAAGCCAGCCAAGCATGGGAAACACCAGCAACGGGTTGTGCGACAGCAAGGCCAGCGCAGACTCAACCAGCAGGTCCGAATGGATCAGGGTGCCGTCCAAGTCGACGCAAAGCGGCATGCACTCTGATTCGGGGCGGTCTGCCCCAACTTTGACTGACAAGTTTTCCATTCACACCCCTAGACTCTATCCATACCGGTGGTGGAGACCTCTACCTCTCCGGCATCTGCACACAAAAGTGCGCTCGCGCATGTTACTACGACGAGCTTGCGGATATGCCCGCCGATGGCGGGGTGCTTTCGCACTCAGGGTGCTGACGGCGGTTGCGGCCGCCGTCAGGAGAGGGGCTTTCTCAGCCCAGTGCCTGTTCCAGCTCAGGAATGATCTTGAACAGGTCGCCCACCAGGCCAATGTCGGCAATCTCGAAGATCGGTGCCTCACCGTCCTTGTTGATGGCCACGATGGTGCCCGCGTCCTTGATACCGGTGAGGTGCTGGATAGCACCGGAAATGCCGATGGCCATGTACAGCTCCGGCGCGATGATCTTGCCGGTCTGGCCCACTTGAAGTTCGTTGGGGACATAACCCGCGTCTACGGCGGCTCGCGAAGCACCCACGGCTGCCCCGATCTTGTCGGCAAATTTGTAGATGACGTCGAAGTTTTCCTTCGAGCCGACGCCGCGGCCGCCGGACACGACCTTGCTGGCACTCTGAAGGTCCGGGCGGTCACTCTTGCCCTGTTGAAGACCGACGAAGCGGGTGTGGCTCGGTAAGGATGCATCGATAGCCAGGGCTTCGACCGGGGCCGAACCCGACGAGCCCGCTGCGGGCCAGGAGGCCGTGCGAATGGTGGCCACCACGATCGAAGCGGTGTCGACTTCCACTGTCACGATAGCGTTGCCGGCGTAAATGGGGCGCTTGAAACTGTGCGGGTTTTCCACCGTCATTACGTCGCTGACCTGCGATACGCCCAGGAGGGCCGCCACTCGGGGGGCCAGGTCCTTGCCGAAGGTCGTCGAGGGTGCGAATACGTGGCTGTAGCCTGCGGCGGCTTTGGCGATCTGAGGGGCGTAAATCGCAGCCAGCGGATGTGCATTTTCGGCGCGGGCAACGGTGAGAACCTTGCTCACGCCATCGATCTTGGCCGCTTCGGCGGCGACCGCATCCGGTGCGTCCGATAGCACGATGACATCGATGGCATCGCCTTTTACGGCCGCCGCTGCGCTGACCGCGCGCGCCGTGGAATTATTCAGTTTGCCGTCGAGGTGCTCGGCGATAACGAGGATCTTGCTCATCTTCAATATCTCCTGTGCGCTGCCTTAGAGCAGGCCCTTCTGCTTGAGGGCCGCGACCAGTTCAGCGGCGTCTTTCACCATGACACCCTTGCTACGCTTGGCCGGGGCCGCATAGTGGGTGGTTTTTACGTGGTCGGCGGCATCGACGGCCAGCGAGCCAAGTTCGATCACATCGATCGGCTTGGACTTGGCTTTCATGATGTCCGGGAGCTTGATAAAGCGCGGCTCGTTGAGACGCAGATCGGTGGTCACAACGGCGGGCAGATCGACTTCGATGGTTTCGAGACCAGCGTCGACTTCACGAGTCACGGTGGCCTTGCCGTCGGCGACTTCAAGCTTGCTCGCGAAGGTTGCCTGCGGCCGATCCCATAGCGCCGCCAGCATCTGGCCCGTCTGATTGGCGTCGTCGTCGATGGCCTGCTTGCCGACGATGACCAGGCCCGGCTGTTCCTTTTCGGCCAGCTTCAGAAGAACACGAGCGGCCGTCAGTGGCGAAACGGCGTCGGCGGTCTGCACATGGATGGCGCGATTGGCGCCCATGGCCAGGCCATTGCGTAGATGGGCGGTCAAATCGGCGGGACCGATACCGACGACGACCACTTCTTCAGCGATGCCTTTCTCGCGGAGGCGCAAGGCCTCTTCGAGGGCGATATCGTCAAAGGGATTGGCCGAAAGCTTCACGCCGTCCATCACGACGCCCGTGCCATCCGGCTTGACCTGGATGCGCACGTTGTAGTCCACGACGCGCTTGTAACCAACAAGAATCTTCATCTGCGGGTCCTTCATGGTTGGCCGCCCTTACAGGCGGAAGCCGCTATTCTAGCCGGCTTCAAACATTTGTATGAAATCTGGCCTGGCGCGACATTCAGCCGCTGGGCTTGGCGTAGGGGTAGTTCGTTTCAGGAGCTGTGGTCGGGCGGAGCCCGCATACAGCCGCCGCGTCGTCTATGACGTAGCCGGCGCTAGCGGCGCTCGGGCCAATGATGCGTTCGATGGCATGAGCCAACGTGCCGTCGGTCTGGCCGCTTTCTGCTTCAAATTCCCAAAGCCCCAAATGGGCATCCAGCAGGGGGCGCAACGACTCCAGTCGCGCCCAGAACATGCTGCCGGCAATGAATCCGTAGGTTCTATCCAGCGTGCCGTTCGGCAAGCCCAGGCGTATCGCGAGGCGATCGGCGTTTGCCTTGTTGGCGCCCCAGAAACTGTCCAGATCGAGCAGGTGGTCCTCGGGAGCGACAAGGCCCAGCTCGGGGCGGTGCGCGAACGCGTCGACGATGTGCGCCGCCCGATCCCCGGCTGTCAGTTTTGCCACCATGTCGCTGCGCCAGCGCGCGCCATCGTCTCTATGCGTCGACCGCTTGGTATGCAGCTTGAGCACCAACGGGACGTTTTCGTTGAGCAGCCGATCGGCAACGCGAAGGAAGGGCAATACATCGCGGCCACGGTTTTCGAAAACCTCGATGTCTGCCACGACATTCGATTGCGCGATATACGCGCGAACTTTCGCCTCGTGTTCCGGAGCCGTCGTGAGGATAATTCTCCAGTCGATTCGACTCGCGCCCAGTGCAGCCATCAGTTCATCGAGAACCTCGACATACCAGACGTGGACGACTGCACAAGGACGACTGTCGTTTGTCGGCGCTTCGTCACTGGCTATCCGAAGCGCCGCGCGCGTAGCGGCAAGCCAGGCGTGACCGAGCCGGGTGTCAGGCTCGAGCACGGCGCCTTCCGCCCATTCGTTCCAGGCGTTGATGAAAACCAGGGGAGTTGTGGGGTTACGGCGCGTGGCTGTGGCGATGCTCCTGGCTAGCCAGTCGCGATAACGCCTTGGTGATGCATGCAGCAAAACGCGTCCACGCCCGCTGCGGCGGGGCTCGTTGTCCCAGCCTGGGTTGACGCCGGGATAGAGCGGGTAGTCGGGATCGCTCTGGTGAATCGAAGCATGTGCCAGCGTTCGCCAATCCAGCACGTCGCCGTGGAAGTCCGGATTGATCAGTTGCTGATGTTGGGCGATCGATGTCGGCGTGGCGTTATTGGGCGGAAACTCCACAGCCGCATCGAAACCGATATCGCGTGGGTCGACCCGGTCGAAGCTTTGCACATAGGCAAGATGGATCTCGCCGATTCCCGCCTGACGACACCATTCGCGCCAGCGGGTCGCCGTTGCCTTGGGTTCGGGCAGCAGGCCTGGGCGATAAACGAGCAGCATCGGCTTGCCTTGCACGCGCAGGTAGCGCGGATCACGCAAATAACGCGCGACATGCTCGATAAAGGCCAGATCGTCACTCGCACTATGTTGCTGGCCGATAAGCACATCGTCCGCGCGGCCATCCCAGCGCCGTGACCAGTTTTCGTTGGCCCAGCAAAGGCAGACCGGGAGATCGAGCGATGGGTCGTCCAGCCATTGCCTGAGCGGTTGCTCAAGCAGCGTCTTGCCGCCGAACCAGTAAAAGTAACTGCAGAACGCACCAATACCGTACTCGCGCGCCAACTGCATTTGCTTCGTCATGACGCTTGACTGGCGCAGATCGTAGTACCCCAAGTCCGCGGGTTGCCGTGGTTGCTCGTGGCCTTCGAATTGGGGGAGTGCGCGCGCTACGTTTCGCCATTCGGTAAATCCAGCTCCCCACCAGGCATCGTTTTCTGGAATGGGGTGATATTGCGGCAGGTAGAAGGCAATGAGCGTGGCGGAAAGGGTTGTTGGTGTGCCGCCTGCGATGTAGGGCGTGTAGCCGATCGCGGCACCGCCCGATTGCGCCAGGGGCCGCAGGGCGGTGGTGCCGGTTGGCAGGCGGCCTTTCGGCGCGGAGGGTACCCAGGCAGCGTGGTTGGCCAGAAAACGCTGGCGCAGCCGATCGCGTGTGGCAACCGACATCGGCACGACGCGAAAGCCGGCCCGCGCCATCGTGAATGCCAGTCGTTTCCAAAAATTGCGCTTGGACATGGTCAAGGCAGTATGCGCCTAAGAGCGGCGGCGGCAGCTTCCACAGAAAAATGTTTCCGGATGTTTTCGATGCCACGCTCGGAGATACGTTGCCAGACGGATGGATCATTCTGCAGCCGCAGGAGCGCTTGCGCGAATGCTTCGGGTTCGTCGGCAATCAGGACATCGTCCCCATCGGTCAAATGCATGCCTTCCACCGCCATCGTTGTCGCGATGACCGGCATCCCATAGCTCATCGACATGTTGATCTTGCCTTTCACTCCGGCGCCGAAACGGAGTGGGGCCAGGGAGGCGATGCAGCCGTCTAGCCATGGTGCAAGGTCGGCAACGCGGCCATGAAATATGAGTCCAGGCACGCTCAACTCCGCGCGCAGATTGTCGGGTACGTCACCCAGAATGTGAACCTGTGTATCGGGCGAGACCTGACGTAAGCTCGGCAGAATATCGCTGGCAATCCAGCGCATGGCATCGACATTCGGCGGGTGCCCATGTCCGCCGATGAAGACAAGGTCGCGGCGTTCGCTGTGTGGTCGTCGCTGCCCATGAATCTCATGGATATTGGAAAGCAATTCGACGCGCGCTTGCGGGACCAGGTCTTTCAGCAATTCCCGTTCATCCGCGCTGACCACCAGGCTGACATCACAACGTTCGATCAAAGAGAGCTCGCTCTGGCGCGATGCCTGAGCCTGACGTGCCATCGATGCGCTGCCGTTGAGTTCCGCCGCCCGCTGTTCGCGAACGAAGTGCAGGTCGACAGTATCGAAAAGTACGATGGCCTGAGGCGCATGACGGCGAACTAGTTCGATGTACTGCCCTGCCACGTTATGCCGACAAAGCATGACGGCATGAAGCTCGGAGCCGTTTTCGGCAAGCCACGACGCAAGCCCGGTCACGAAGGGCCTGGACAGAACCTCGACACCAAGGGCGCCGAGTGCAGCGATCTCGTTCGTTGTGGCGCGCCCATCGTCAGGAAGAAAGCAGCAGCTCCACCCTTGCTCGCCCAGCAATTTCAATATCGCCGAGAGCCTTAAAGACCCCGAGTCGCGTGCAGGCTCGGGCGTTATGTTATCGACGACGAGAATGCGGCCACGATTACGCCAGCGCGTTGCCTTGTCTGCGGATACCGTTCGTGCCGGATGGTTCTTCAGCACGGACGCCCACTTGACGGCGAAAGTCGCCTGGTTGATGGCTTGATAACGCTTGGCGCCACTGTCGATATCCGTACCCGAGCTGATGCCTTCGTAGTGCACCACGACACTGTTCGGTTCGTAGTAAACACGCATGCCTGCGTCGCGAACGGCAAAGCCGAGATCGGTATCTTCATAGTAGGCAGGCGCGTAACGGTTATCGAAGCCGCCCACCTTGGCAAACATGTCGCAACGGATCATCAGCGAGGCGCCGGAAACATAATCGACTTCCCGTCGGAAGCGGAACGCCGGCGTATCGCGTGATTCAAAGCGACCGACGTTCCAGGATGTTCCGTCGTTGAACACCAGGCCACCGGCTTCCTGGAGCCGGCCATCCGGGTACACAAGTCGGCTACCGGCGATCCCGCAGTCGGCACGGTCGTAAAAACATTCAAGCAGCTGATCCAGCCAACCAGCGGTTACCTGGGTGTCGTTGTTCAAAAACAACAGGTATTCGCCGACAGCTGTAGCGGCGCCGGCATTGCAACTGCCGATAAATCCTAGGTTCTTCTTATTGACGATGACTTTTATGCCGTCGACCTTACGAAGTGTCGCCACGCTTCCATCAGGCGATGCGTCGTCGACAACGATTAGCTCAAAAGACGCCGTCGACACATGGCGTGCTATCGAGCGCAGACATGCCAGGGTGTATTCGAGTTTGCCGTAGACCGGTATGACGATCGAGACCAGCGGGTTCGCGGAACGGGGGATAGCGAACGGCGCGAACGCTACATCGAGCGGCTCGACATCCAGCGATTCATCCAGCACCGGGCGTGCTTCGAACTCTTGGCGCACTCGCGCGAACGTACCTCGCCAGCCACGCAGCGCGATGCTCCCGCGCAGGCGTTGCATCAGGTAACTAAGGCGTTTTACACGCCACTGGAAGTTCGCGATCAGTACGGCACCCTCTTTGCGTCAAAGGTTCTGATAGTTCGGGCCCGACCCGCCCTCAGGCGTCACCCAGTCGATGATCTGGTACGGGTCCTTGATATCGCACGTCTTGCAATGCACGCAGTTGGCGGCATTGATCTGCAGCCTCTTGCCGGCTTCGTCCTGAACGATTTCGTAGACGTTGGCCGGACAGAAGCGCTGGCAGGGGTTGCCGTATTCGACGGTGCAGCGATCGATACAGATCGTGGTGTCGGCCACGCGCAGATGGATGGGCTGGTCTTCGTCGTGTTCGGTGGCGGCGAAGTAGACGCCGGCGAGGCGGTCGCGCGGGGCAAGGTCGCGTTGGACGTAATCGCGCTTGGGCTCTTCCTGCTGCCCTAGCTTGTGCAGCGAGGACCAGTCCGCCTTGTTCTTCAGCGTCCATGGCGAGGCGCCCTTGAGGACGGTTTCCCAGGCGGCGTTCAACATGCCGAACCACAGGCCTTTCTTGAAGCCGGGCTTGATATTGCGCACCTGCTTGAGCTCGGCCATGACGTCCGAGCCTCGCAGCTTGGCATTCCAGCCGGCGCTGCTCAGGCTGTCGGCGATGTGTTCGGCCGCGAGCATGCCCGAACGGATCGCCTGGTGGGTGCCCTTGATCTTGGGCACGTTGAGCAGGCCGGCGGTATCGCCGATCAGCAAGGCGCCGGGCATTTCCACGTTGGGTAGCGACTGGTAGCCGCCGGTAACGATGGCGCGAGCGCCGGCCGAGAGGATCGTGCCGCCTTCGAGCAAGGATTTCACCGACGGATGGTTCTTCCACTGCTGGAAGGCTTCCCACGGCTGATAGTTGGGGTCGCTGTAGTCCAGGCCGCTGACGTAGCCCAGCGCAACGCGGTCCTTGTCCAGGTGATAGAGAAAGCTGCCGCCATAGGTGTGGTTGTCGGCGGGCCAGCCGAAGCTGTGCACGATCTTGCCCGCGTCGACCCGGCCGGCCGGGACTTGCCACAGCTCCTTGATGCCGATGGAGTAGCCCTGCGGGTCGCTGTCCTTGTCCAGCGCGAAGCGCTTGATCAACTGCTTGGTCAGATGCCCGCGCGCGCCTTCGGCGAGCACGGTGAGCTTGGCCTTGATGTCGATGCCCTGGGTGTAGCCGGCCTTGTGGGTGCCGTCCTTGGCGATACCCATATCGCCGATACGCACGCCAGCCACCGAGCCATCGTCGTTGTAGATATTCTCCGAGGCGGCGAAGCCGGGGAAAACATCGACACCCAGCGCTTCGGCTTGCGGCGCCAGCCAGGCGCACATGGCACCCAGCGAGACGATGAAGTTGCCTTTGTTGTGCATGCCGGGCGGCACCGGCAGCTTGCGGCCACCGGTCTTGTTGAGCAGCCAGAACTCGTCGTCCTTGGCCGCCACGCAGATCGGTGGCGGGTTGTCGCGCCAGCCGGGCAGCAGGGCGTCCAGCGGCTGCGGTTCGATCACCGCGCCGGAGAGGATCTGCGCACCGATGGTCGAAGCCTTCTCGATCACGCATACGGTGAGGTCGGGCTTGATCTGCTTCAGGCGGATCGCGAAGGACAGGCCCGCGGGGCCTGCGCCGACGACGATCACGTCGTATTCCATCGTTTCGCGTTCGCTCATGGCGGACTCCAATCAGGCTGACACGGAGAACCGTGCTGGCGGGTACGGATAATCCGTCATTGTCCGTTTTCGAAGCGATTGGGGCAACGCGTGCTGCAACACGGCTTGCAAACGTTTCACGTCTGACAGCGATAATCGGGTCAAGCCTGCAAGGAGAGCTTATGAATACATTGCCGCCGATCGCCGACCTGGACATGCGCCGCGCCAGTCTTTGCCAGCTGTTGCACTGGCTGGCCGCCGGGCGTGTACAGCCCGAGCCGCTGGCCGAGGTCTACCAGGACGCCATCGAACGGATCAACCCGCAGCTCAATGCCTACCTGGACGTCATGCCGGGACTGATACAGGAGCAGGCGCGGGCAGCGCAGCATCGCCGCCGAGAAGGGGTGATGGGGCGTCTTGACGGCATCCCGATCGCGCTCAAGGACAATTTCGACGTTGCCGGCTGGCCCACCCGGGCGGGTCTGGCCGGGCGGACACAGCCGGCCCAGGACGACGCCCACGTGGTCTCGCGCCTGCGCGCCTCCGGCGCCGTGCTGCTGGGCAAGACCAATATGGACGAAGGCGCTCTGGGCGCGGCGACCGACAACCCCCATTACGGCCCGACCCAGCACCCGTACCGGCATGGCTATTGCGCCGGCGGCTCCTCTGGTGGCGCGGCGGCTGCCGTCGCGGCCGGCCTGGCAGTGGCCGCGGTCGGATCGGACAGCCTGGGTTCGATCCGTATTCCGGCGAGCTATTGCGGCGTCTTCGCGCTGAAGCCCACGCATGGGGAAATTTCCACGCGCGGCATGGTCGCGGCGGCGCGTCGACTGGACGCTGTCGGCCTGCTCGCCCGCAGCGTGGACGACCTCACCGTATTGCTGCAGGTCCTGGCCGGCTACGACGCCGATGATGCGCGGTCACGTCGACGCCGGGTGGCTTTCTCTCCGCCCGATTGGGAGCCAGGCAACCTGCGTACCGGCCTGCTGGGCGATCTGGCGGGCGTTGGGGTACAGCCAGAGGTGATCGAGGTGTTCGAGGCGGCATTGGAAAAGCTGCCACGCGAGCTCGGTGAGCGGCGCACGGTGGATTTCTCGGACTGGAATTTTGCCCGTACGCGGCGCGCCGGCTTGCTCTTGATGGAAGCGGAAATGCTGGGCACGTTCGCGGTCGATCTGGAAAGCGCAGGGCCGTCGGTGTCGGATCGCTTCCGCAGCATGCTCGGTTACGCGGCGACGAAGAGTGCGGCGGACTATGCCGTGGCCGATCGTGTGCTCGACGCGGCGACCTTGAAGATGCGCCGTCTGTTCGCACAGGTGGACGTACTGGTGATGCCGACCACGCCGCAGGGTGCATTCCCATTGGGTGAGTCTGTGCCGGACTCGCAAGCAGACCTGACCAGTTTCGCCAGCCTTGCCGGTTGCCCGGCGGTGAGCATCCCCATGGGCACCTTGCCCAACGGGCTGCCGATCGGCATGCAGCTGATCGGTGCGCGAGGCTCGGATTTGCGATTACTTGAGCTGGCCGCGGTCTGTGCGATGACCCTGGATGCCGAGCCAGTGTACCCAGCGATGGCTTGAGGGTGGATTTGTTCGGTGTATCGCCTGGTTCGGCCTGGGAGCGTATCGAGCTTCCGGGCGCGGACCTGCGCTGGATGCCGCACTGGCTGGCGCCGGACGAGGCAAGCCAGTGGCTTGCCGATTTACGCGATACGATTTCCTGGGAAGTCCATCGCATTCGCATTTTCGGCCGCGAGGTCGATTCGCCGCGTCTGAGCTGCTGGATCGGCGACGCGGATGCCAGCTATACCTATTCGCGCACCCGTTTCGAGCCTCGTCCGTGGACGGCGCCGTTGAGCGCGTTGCGCGAACGTGTCGAGGCGGCTTGCGCGACACGCTTCAATAGCGTGCTGGCCAATCTCTATCGAGATGGCAACGATTCGATGGGCTGGCATAGCGATGATGAGGCTGAGCTTGGGTCTCAGCCGGTGATCGCTTCATTGAGCCTTGGGGCAGCGCGCAGCTTCCGGTTTCGTTCGCGTGATGACAAGCGAGCGGTGCGATCGATCGAGTTGCCATCGGGCAGTTTGCTGTGCATGGCTGGCGACACGCAGCGTCTGTATCAGCACGATTTGCCGAAACGGCGTGGTCGGAGCGATGCGCGGATTAATCTGACGTTTCGTTATATTGGAAAAGTCGACGAGCGTGCTGTATGAGATGAGATCATCGACGCAAAGCCAATTGAGATAACATGCGCGACTGAATAATTGGCCGTATGCAGTAGTTCATTGCACTGCGCGTGCTTCAATCTGCATACGTGCAGTCAACGGGGAGAGGAACTGCAACATGGCGTCGCACGATCAGGGCAATTCGCGGCTGTTGCGTTGCCGACAGGGCTTGCGTGCCATGGACGACTGGGGCTATGGCCGCTGCTTCCTGATCTATGTGTTTGCTTTTGCCATCTTATTTGCCAGCGTATTTTTTGGCGGACAGGTAGTTACACCTGTGCGGCAGGGCGATTTCTTCGCGCAATCAAAGACTACGCTCACTGATCGGCTCGAAAATCCTAAATTCGGCGACTACGTCCTTTATGCTGTTCCAGAGGCCGAAGTCTTTTTGCACGGCAAACGCTCGGGCTGGATCGCAACATGGGATCCCTTTAACGAGCTTGGGAGACCTACCTCGCACCTATCCGGGCTAAGTCCGGCTTATTTCCCGAATTGGGTGCTGTCAAGGTTTACGGACGATGCGTTCACTTACCTGAGCGCCATTGTCTGGCTGCAGATGTTCGCGGCAGGTACGTTTGCTTTCCTGTTTGCTCGCGAACTTCAGTGGCGACCGTATGCAGCGTTGGTAGCGGCGCTAGCGTTGGGCGTATCGCCCAGCCTTATTTATTGGGCAACATTTCCCATGTTCGCTGCAGCATATGGCTGGACCATGGCCACGCTCTACGCCTTTCTACGATGGCTGAGACAGGGCGATTTACTCGCCTGGTCGTTGCTGGCATTTGCGGTCTATAGCCTTCTGCTGACCGCCTATCCGGTAATGGTGGTTTATTACGCCTATCTGATTGCCGGATTTTTCGTGTATCGCGTGTTGAAACATTCGTCTTTTCCGTGTCCCCGATGGTCACTGCATGTCTCGCTTGCCGGTGGCGCTGCGGCGATGCTGTTCGGCGTGCTGGCCGCACTTCCGGCATTGGCCGATACGTTCATCACTACGCTGCAATCGTCGCGAGTCCATCCGGATGTCGACTTCTTTCGCGCTGCCATACTGCCGCTGGAAACGCCGGCCGACTGGCAGCGGTTCTTCGCTTTTTGGACATTCCCCCAGATTCTGGGCGATCCGATTTCCGTTGACTATCCAGTGCAGTTCAATGGCCGGAGCCTTGCGCCATTTGTCGTATTCCTGCTGTGCTTGGCAGGGTGGCGGCGTGTGTGGGGATGGTGGCTAGCCCTGGGTGTGTTAATCGTGACCGAAGCTTTTCCACCGGTTTTCGCTTTTGCGGTCACTCATCTGGGCCTGGGTATGTCGCGATCGGTGCCCAGCGTTCTCGCAGTTGTTCCTCTAGTCGTAATTGCGGCCTTCGGGATGGACGCGTTATCGCGTAAAACAGCGGAGGTGCCCCGGCATTGGGCTGTCTGGTTGCTTCCTGCCGGGCTATATCTGATGTTGTTGGGTAACGCATGCATGGCGGCAAGCGGACTCCATCAGGGAGTTCGTTGGCAGGCAGTGCTTATACTGGCGGCCTATTTGCCGGTTCTTCTATGTGCCGTTCGCTATCGCTGGCCGCTGCTGGTGATCGTGGTGGCTGTTGCGCATCTATGCATTTTCGACAGACAGCTGTTATTGACGCAGCCTCGACAATCCATAGTGCAGAACTCCGCTGCGACGGAGTCATTGGGTGCCAGTTTGGCTAACGGCGGTCGCTTTGCGGTCAATGCCTCAGCGGAAGACTTTCTGCGGCCAAATCTCAATACACAGGCGATGTTGCCCTCTGTGCACAGCTATGACAGCCTCTCTCCACTTCGCTATCGCGCCTTGATTCCGCGCTTGGGTGGTGAGGTCACGACGTATGGACGCAACAACCTGTCGATTGACGAGAAGTCCGTTGAAAGCATCGATTTCAAGCTGGCCGATATCGCCAGTGTAGTCAGTCGCCATCCGATCGCTTCGACCATGCTGACAGAGAGCGCTGAGGTAGCCGGGTTGCATATCTATCGGGTTAGCAACCGATCGGGCCGCTTCACTTTTTTTGACGTGCAGCCACCGCAACCGTTACCGTCTTCGCTGCAGGTCAACCAAGCCACGCCAGTTCAGGCGCACACTGTTGTGAATATGACCGACGATGGTGATCGTATCGTCGTGAAGTTTGCAGATCACACAAGGCAAGCAATGACGATGGTGGCTGGCCAGATGTTCAATCCGGGGTGGAGGGCCGAGGGTCATGCTGATGATGGTTGGCATAGACTGTCGACCCTGCCTGTAAACGATGCCTTCGAGGGTATCGTTGTGCCTGCCGGCATGGATGCAGTTCGGCTGTCTTTTCGTCCATGGGTGCGCTTGTCGTGGCTGGGGCATGTGGGATTTGGTTTGATGATTCTGCTACTTGTCTTGTTCTGGACGCGGAACCGAATCCGGGCGATCACCGTTACTCCAACAGGGTCTGTCGCAGTCTGAATAAGGCGATCTGGTCCATATACGAGTCATTTACATGCAGCAAGAAGGCTTCAAACCCATTCCTGTTAGGGCCCCTTCGTCCAGTTGGGTGTTGTATGCGTTGCGTCGCTCGCTGGATCTCCAGTTCCAGACTATTGTTGAGTTCCTGCGGCCTGCAATGGGTAAACTCAAAGGCAGGGTGCTGGACGTTGGCGCCGGACAGTCACCCTGGAAGGAGTGGCTATCACCGGATGCGATGTATGTTGGGCTTGACATAGAGAATGCCGGAGAGTTTGGCATGTCTCAGGAAAGGGAAGGGATTACCTATTACGACGGGCGCAGCATTCCCTTTGCCGATAGCAGCTTCGATGCTGTGATGTGCATCGAAGTGCTGGAGCATGCGGAGGATCCCGATGCCTTGGTGGCGGAAATATCGCGTTGTCTTCGACACGGTGGCACGCTATTACTGACGGTACCTTGGTCGGCACGTCGCCACCATATTCCGCACGACTACCATCGCTTCACACGTGAACGGCTGGAGCGCCTATTGGTCTCCCACGAGTTTGGTAGCGTCCAGATTTTCGAAAGAGGTACCGATATCGCCACCATCGCCAACAAGATGGTGGTCCTGTCGATACGACTGGCACCAGTCCGAGTTGCCTTGAGATCACTGCTGGTGCTTCCGCTTTTTCTGCTGGTGGCGCCCATAGCTGCAGGCTTTCTCGTTTGCGCGCACCTGTCCGGTTGGTTGGGTCTGGGCGCAAAAGAGGATCCGCTAGGTTATTTCGTGCAGGCTGTCCGCAACTGATGTGAGCGTCATGGCTAATAGAGGCGTTGCACCGCATCCTTTGCTCGATAGATGCGATAGTTGGGATCTTGTGTATAACCGTCAACGAGCAGGTAGTTGTCGCGAACATAGCGATCGATCAAGGGATGTGTGACGCGATAACGCAACTCTTCGCGTCCGTCCAGCGCTGCATCGGAGATCAATAAGAAACCGGGCTTTGCCGCGGAGAGTCGCGCTATTTCATCGCTCTGGAAACGTTCTGTACGAGGCCATGCCGTATAAATCTCCCAGGTAGGAGCCTTGGCTTCGAGTACCGCATAAGCTCCAGGTTGCAGCGGCGTCACAAAAAAGCTTTGTCCTTCCGGCGCAAAATCATGCCTCAGCCGGCGTAGCAAATGGATGTCGCCTGCTGTTTGCTTATCGACTAACAGCGTGTCCGAACCCATGGTCAGCCCTGAGCAGCGGTCATGCCCCAGGCACTGCCATCCAGGATGCATGGGAGTTGCCGCCAACACGCTCAGTGCACAGAGAGGAATGCAGATAGCCAGACGCCGAGATGCCCTCAGGGTCGCGGCAATCGCCAGCAAGCCGATGAGGGTCGGGAAGATGCCTTGAGCCAAATGCCATGGATCGGCGCGGGAGAACGCGTAGTGCGCGTATGGCACGGAGCAGAAAGCGCAGGCGACCACCAGTGGCGACACTGACTGCCGTCTCCAGCGGCAAATCAGCACGTAAATCACTGACAAGCAGGCAAAGGCCGTGATGGCCAGAAAGAACAAACCGATCGTGATGCCATGCAGCGCATCTGCTAGCGGAACTCCGCTGACCTGGACCAGCCACGGCCACGGAACGGGCAATGGCAGGTTAGTTGCCTTGACTTCGAATAGAAAGCGGATGCTTTCGATGAAGGCCGAAGTGAAACCTGGAACAAGTACCAACGTGACCAGCATCGGCAGGTAGCCCAGGACGCCACCAACGATGAACATGGCCAAGCCGCGTCGCCACAAGCTCCAGTCTTCGCAGTGCAGCGCTAGATAAGCGAATATCCCGACGCTCGCCATGGCTCCATATATGCCATGGTTTCTTCCAAAGTAGGCCGCCAGGCCCACAGCCGCGCCGGCAATGAGATGATTTGCTAATGACGGTTTTTTCAGCCAGTTCGTGAATACGCAAACCAACGCAATGGATATGGCTATATCGAACAGTTTATGGCGCGGAACCATCCATGCCACCAGCGTCAGCGCGCAGATCAGCACAAAGACAAAGTTACCGCGCCGATTGATGGCCGCAAGCCAGCCAAGCGCGGCGGCCAGCGTTGCCACTTGCCATGCAATAACCGTATAGCGGAGCGCGACGATACCCTCTGTGCCGGTCAGGCGCATCAGTAACGCGCTCCAGAAATAGCGACCGGGATCGTAGGCCTGAAAGTCCCTTATCGGAATCTCTCCTGCCATCACGCGTTGCACGCCATACCAAAGGTAGCCCTCGTCGCCCAGGTTGAGGCCTTTGTGGCCCTCCCAAGCGAACAGCGCTGCGGCAGCGACCAAGCCCACCAGCATCGGCCACAGTTGCGCGTTTACTGAGGCAGGCCCATCCGTAGGGGTGCTGCGGCGCAGTGATGGTTTCATTGGCCGTTCCCTACGTGCGCTGGTGCAAAAACGTAGCGCGACATCACGTAAAACGAGCCGATTGCCATGAGCGGAGTAAGCAGCACTTGGGCCCCGATTGCGCTCATGCGAAACGACAGAAGCAACTGGATTAGTAGATAGTTCAATGCATAAAGGCCAAAGTATGCGCCGATAAAGCGCGGCAGCCGTGCTAGTAACATGTTGGCAAACACGAAATGGCCCGTTGTGACGAAGTTGAACAATATGCCGGCGACGTTACCTCCGATGAGGGAGGTCCAGACTGGGAGTCCCATTGCTATAAGGGATGCATACGCAGCTAGGCCAAACAAGGTATTCAATATTCCGACCAGAATAAATTTGATAAAGCGTGGATCAAGCTTCATGGTGCTGCTTTGTTGCCAGGCTTGGGCGGAAGCCGACAGCGAACGTATTGCCAACGTTGATCGAAAACTTCCTGTGCGCAATTCGCAACGAACGTTCGACTTTGACGAGTGCGCGCTTCACTGGGGATCCAAGAGGAAGAAGGCGAGTCCAGTAGGCCAGTGCATAACGATTGGCGAACGGCTGCACTCCGATGTCAACATAGCCTGCACGTCGAAAAAGTTCGTTGACGCTCTTGGAGGAGAACAGTTGCATATGCTCGACGTCGATGATGGGAGAGCGCCGCCCCAACAATCGGTTGACCGCACTTCTGTAGTCATGTGTCACCGTTACGAATGCACCGCCGGGTCGCAGTAAGCGCAGAACAGATTCGGTAATCTGCATGGGGTCGCGCACATGTTCGAGTGTCATGAAGCAGCAGATAAGGTCGAACGACGCGGGTTCGAAATCGCTTTCTTGAAATATGCCTTCTTTGATCCAGGCATGACGATGCGACGGTGCTGCCGCAATGGCGGCTGCAGATGGCTCTATGCCTCTCACGTTTCGGAAACCTGCCTCCGAAAGCGTCTCCAACAAGATCCCAGTGCCTGTGCCAATCTCCAGTGCCGATTCATGTGGCACCCTTGCCAGCACGGGGCCGAGTTGCCGCATGTAGGCGGCCGCCGCATCGCTCGCCTCCTCCGTGCTGTCGTAATCCGCCACGTGATAAGCATCAGCAAGTGCTTGCTGCGAAGGGGGTTGATCGACGTAGACTAAATCACAGGCGAGACACTGCACCATGCGGTAATTGAGAAATTCAGGTTCTTTACGTGACGCGAAACTGAAACTGTTCAGGCGCGATGGGTCGATCTTCTCCTCAAGAAAAAGCCGCGCCTCTGCGGAGGTGCTGCCGCAGACCGGACAGGCCCGCATCAAACGGTCGGACAGAGCTGAGTTATCTTGCTGATGTTCGCGAGGCATCAATCGTTTCCAAGCTAGTGAAGGCGACTAACTGGAAGTCGCACGGCGTCGAGCAGCAACAAAATCAGACAAGGTCACTATGGCCTCGGTTTGGGTGTCTGCGGAGTAACTATGCCGTGCCTGATCAGCGTGGCACGAATAAGCCGGGGCCTTCCCTTGACCTCAATCATGATCTTTCCAATGTATTCGCCTACTAGGCCTATGCCGAACAGATTGAGCGAGCCGAACATCAAGATGGCGATCAATAGAGTGGTGGCGCCGCGCGGCGCGATATCAGGCCATACGATGCGGAGTATGGCTACGACCAATGCGGCGACGAACGAGAGGCCGAGTAGCGCCAAGCCCGCGGAAGTCAAAAGCGTCAGTGGCACGTTACTGAAAGAGAAAATGCCCTTTTTAGCCCAGTCGATATTTTTGACCAAGGTGTTGGTGGTTCTCCCGAACATTCGCTCCGGGCGTATGTAATCCACCCCGGTCTGCTTGAAGCCGACATAAGCGCGCAAGCCTCGCATGAACAGGTCGCGCTCGGGGCATGAAAGCAGCCATTGAACAACTTTCCGATCGATGAGCGAAAAGTCGCCTGCATCGAGAGGGATGCTGACGTAGCTGAATGCCGCAAACACGCGGTAGAAGGCTTTGTAGAGAAGCCCCCAATGCCACGGCATATCGCGCTTGACCCGACGGCCGTAAACCACGTCGAAACCTTCTTCCCACTTTTCGTAAAAGGCTTCGATCAGCTCTGGCGGGTCTTGCAGATCGCCATCCAGCAACACTACAGCGTCCTTGGAGGCGAGCTCCATTCCGCTGCGGAACGCCATTTGCGAGCCGAAGTTGCGGGAATGGGAGATGCCGATAACCTTCGGATCGGAGGCAGATAGCTCCTGGATCACCGCTGCGCTGTTGTCGGGGCTGCAATCATTGACGAAAATAATCTCGTGGTCGATGCCTAATCGTCCAAAGGTTTCCTTCAGACGCCGGTACATCACCGGTATGGCAGGCTCGTCTTTGTAGCAGGCAATGATGGCCGAGACGCTGCGCTTTTTTTTGTTTGTCGCTTGCTTGGATAGTTGAGTGAGGTCGCTTTCTGTCAGCGTCGAGACCCATTCGGCGCTGGCTTTGAGCCCGTCAGCCAAGCCGATTTCCGCTCGCCAGCCCAGCATGCGCTCAGCTTTGGCAGGATTGGCAAACCAATCGCTCAGGTCCCAGGAGCGTGCCTCCATGGACCCGAACTGCGGCTGCACGGTGAGGTTAAACAGTTCGCGCGTAGTCGCGGCCAGATCGCCGATTGTAGTGCAGACTCCGGAGCCGATATTAAGACTTTCACCGTAGAGGTCCGGATTCATCTTCGCTGCAGCGTAAATGAAGGCCTTGGAGACATCGTCGACATGAACAAAGTCGCGCGACGTATGTTTATCGACAAACGGAGGCAGCTCTCCGGACAGAGCCTTGCGCAGCAAGTTTGGAATCAGGCGCGAACCGTCCTCAAGCGGGCCGTATACCGAGTAAAGGCGCAGATTGACGCAGGGAAAGCTACGTTCTTTGCCCAGATAACGAAGATATTCGGATACAGCCAGCTTCGACACCGCGTAGTGGCTGTTTGGATCGCAGCGTTCGCTTTCGGTCGGGCCGGCGCTATGGGTCCCGTATTCAGATGAACTGCCGGCATGTACGAAAGCCGCAATGGATCGATCCGCCAGCAAGGTCGTTAGCGTGACGATCGACTGGAAATTCGTCTCATAGATCAGTTTGGGGTCCTGTTCGAAGGAATAGGCCCCGTAGGCCACGCAATCGAAAACGGTGCGCGGCGACACCTGGTCGATCAGATGCTTCAATGCTGCCGGGTCGTTGACACTGGCAGCAACGATGTTTGCATCGGACACACCCTCCAGGCGCCAGTTGCGCGTGCTCTGGACCAGCGCATAAACGTCGCTGCGATGCTTGAGAATCGTATGAAACAGATTGGCGCCGACGAAGCCGGCACCCCCTGTGACTAGAATAGGTCCACGCAGCGCGTGGATATGCTCGATCAGATCGTTCACGTTACTCAACCGACGGACAGGGCGCGAAGAAGGCTTTCGGGGTCTAGACCCGATTGCGCTCGGAGATAAGCTTGCGAGCCATATTTTGCATAGTGGTGCGCGCGTGCGTGCAGGTGCACCATCCGTGCAAATACGCCATTTTGCAGCATGTACATGGCTAGGCTGGAAGCGAAGCTACCTTGTGCCACATGCTCCTCGGCAACGCAGACCTGGCCTCGCGAGGCGATCCGTTCGATGAGCTCATCGGGTGGTGGATTCGCTGCCAATGGCAGTTCGGATATCGCCCAAAGACTGGGACGAGTCGCTTGCGGCAATGAAGCGATGGCTCTGATGTACGTGCCGGCCAGCGGACCCACGGCGATCACCGGCGGCCCCTGGCCATCAACCAGTTGGCGCCAACCGGCATATTCTGGTGGGGTGAATCCAGGTGGGGCCTCTCCCCGACCCAGGCGTATATATGCGGGCTGATCAGTTGCGCCTACGCGGTCGATGACGGCTGCGATATCCTGATCGAAGACCGGAATATAGACCCGCATGCCGGGTAGCGTAAGAAGCACGCCATAGTCTTCGATAGCGTGATGTGTGGGACCCATGACGCCATAGCCGTAACCACCGCCATTGCCTATCAGGCGTACGGGAAGCGCGTGAAACGTCACATCGTTTCTAATTTGTTCAAAGGGGCGCGCGTAGCAGAATGGCGCGATACTGTACACCCATACATCCATGCCCTCGCGCGCCATGGCGGCGGCGACGGAGACCATATTCTGTTCGGCGACGCCGGCATTGATGAAACGATTGCCCAGCGCTGCCGACAAGGGCTCGAGCGCCATGAATCCCAGGTCGCCGGTCAGGAACATCATCTGCGGAAGTGCCGCACGCTTGACCAGGGCGTCGCAAAGTTGCTGCCTCATTCGCCGCTGAGCTCCCGCAGAGCCTGCTGATAGTCGGCGTCCTTGAGTGGAAGGTAGTGCCATTCCATGCGGTTCTCCATGAAAGACACGCCCTTGCCCTTGATGGTGTTCAGCAGGATGACTCTCGGGCGATCAGCAGGCGCATCGAGCGCGGCTCGAATGGAAGCGAGATCGTGCCCGGGGATCACTTGTATATAGATATCGAAGCCCTGCAAGCGTTGATGGAGCGGAAACATCGACGCTACTTCCGCGGTGCTGCCGAAACCTTGCAGCCCATTGTGATCGATCAGTATGGTCAGGTTGGCCAGTCGATGATGGGCGGCAAAGATCAGTGCTTCCCATGTCGAGCCCTCCTGCCACTCGCCATCGGAAGTTAGGCAATAGGTATGTCCTCCCGACGACTTGAAACGTCGCGCCAATGCTGTCCCGGCTGCCAATGACAAGCCGTGGCCAAGGCTGCCGGTTGCGAACAATATCTCTTCGATGCTGTTGGCCGGCGGATGTCCTGCCAATAACGTATTGTCTTGATGAAATGTAGCCAAGTCTGTTTCACTGATCTTGCCCACACTCCAGAGCGCGACGTACAACGCGCCCGCCGAGTGCCCTTTGGACAACACGAACCGGTCGTCCTCTTGGAGGTATTCGTTGAAAAGCAGCGCCAACGCATCCAGACAGGAAAGATTGCCGCCGATGTGACCCACCCCACTTTCGAAATGCATTCGAACCAGGCGCTGGCGAAGGACGGATATGCGCTCGTCATCGAGTGCCGACTTCATACGGCGTTCTCTATAAAAAAGTTGCTATACCGAAAGGGGCAATTTCGGTCCTGGATGCTTTCGATGTACTTGTTCATGATCCGTGAGGTCCGGCGTCGCAGCCTGCTCGTGCCGTCTTCGACGTTAATGTTCATAGCGAAAAACGTGCGCGAGAGGGAGCTCGCCGGCACGTCGTCTGATATGGGCTGGTCAGTCCGTAAGCGAAAAATACCCGGCCTCCCGTCCAGCATGGTTGTTACGATACAGAGCCTTGACAACTTAAGGCTAGCTCGGTCAGCGAGATTCGCCTTGCGAAGTAAAAATTTTAAGTAAAATCAGTGTGTTGATGGTCGTGACGGCGATTGTGCGAGCGTGTTAGTTTCGTCCGCCCGTCGGTTCGGTGGCGTAGCCCGTCGTCCACTGGACCACTTGCATTGCCATCTTGTCGTCGGCGCGGCCGAAGGCAGCTACTACCTCCGGTACCGCTTTGCCGTTGACCGGTTCGGTCACCTCAAAGCTGCGCCCGCCAATGATGCGCATGCCGTTGGTACGGACCAGCTGCACGTCATAGCGGATTACCACCGTCGGCTGGCCGTTTCGATATTCGGATTGAAAGGCGCTCAGGGTGCCGGTCAGGCTGATGTCAGCCTGAAGCGCCGCATCGTCGTTGCTCAATGCGCCCACGCGGCCGTCATCGCGAAATGCATCGACCAGACGGTTACGGAACAGCACCGTGCCGCTATCGCTCCACCGCGCTCCTTGATACACGCTGACGACATCGCCCTCCGGTAGCACCACGATGCGTGGGCTATCGATCATGCGCCCGGCCTGCGGCGTATTGATGCGCAAGGACCAACGCACGGCGTCGCCCTGAGCGTGGGGCATGGGTGTTGCCGGCAGGCGGTAGATGCTCGGCGTTTCGGCCTTGGGCAGCACCGAGCAGCCGGCAAGCCATGCGAGCAGCAGCGGGGCGACGATGCGCGACATCTTCATGGCACAAACTCCTTGCTGCGGTCGCGGCCAAGCAGGTAGCCGGCCGGGTTTTCGTCGAGGCGACGGGTAATGCCGCGTAGCGAACCGGCGGCATCGCGCAGTTCGTGCACGGCCGGGCCGAGTTCGTTCAGGCCTTGCAGGCCGCCATTCACGGCATCGCGGTTGTCGTTGAGCAGCCGATCGATGTTCGCGGTGGCGCGCTCCAGCGAGGCCATCGCGTTCTTTGCGCTATTAAGTGTCTCGCGCGCGGGGCCGTCGATCAGGCCATTGGCATTGCTAGCGAGCTTTTGCGACTGCTCCAGCGTCGCATTGGCCTGTTTGCTGGCGATCGCCAGCTGGCGCAACAGCTCGCGGATGTCCTCGCGTTGGTCGGCAATCACGCCGGTGGCCTTGTCCAGATGTTCCAGCGTGTGATCGATATGCGCCATGTTGTCCGTCGAGAGCAGCTTGCTCACCCGTGCCACGACTTCGTTGATATTGGTCATCAGGTCCTCGCCGTTGGCGAGCAGCTGGGTCAGTGGCGAGGGATCGGCCACGATAACGGCGACAGAGCCGTCCGGTGCCGTCAGCGGAGGATTCCCCGGTGTGCCGCCGCTCAGCTGGATGATCGCCACGCCGGTGACGCCGGTGAGCGCGAGCTTGGCGCGCGTGTCCTGCAGCACCGGCGTGTCGCCGCGCAGGCGAATGCGCGCCAGCACACGGCGCGGATCGGCCGGGTCGAGCTTCAGATGGGTAACGGAGCCGACCTTGATGCCGTTGTATTGCACCGCGCTGCCTTGCGAGAGGCCGGTCACCGCCTCATTGAAGACGATGTCGTATTCCTCGAACTGGCGGTCCGCGCTGGATTTGACCAGCCACAGCGCGAACAGCAGCGCGGCGGCGACCACGATCACCGTGAAGGCGCCGATCAGGACATGATGTGCGCGGGTTTCCATCTCACTTCACCTCGTGCGTAGAGCCATCGGCGTGCCGCTCGGCGGCATCGATGGCGGCACGGCCGCGCGGGCCGTGGAAATAGGCTTGCACCCAGGGATCGTCGTTTTGCGCGACCACCTCCAGGCGGTCGCATACCAGCACCCTTTTCTGCGACAGCACGGCGACGCGATCGCAGGTGGTGTAGAGCGTATCCAGGTCGTGTGTGACCAGGAATACGGTGAGGCCGAGCGCGTTGCGCAAGGTCACGATCAATTGATCGAAGGCCGCCGCGCTGATCGGATCGAGCCCGGCGGTAGGCTCGTCCAGGAACAGGATCTGCGGATCGAGTGCCAGCGCGCGGGCCAGTGCCGCACGCTTGATCATGCCGCCGGAAAGCTGCGCCGGATACTTGATTTCCGTACCGAGCGGCAGGCCTGCCAGGGCAAGCTTCACGCCGGCCAGGTGAGCGGCATCGTCGCGGCTCAGATGCGCATGCTCGACCAGGGGCATGGCAATGTTCTCACCTACCGTCTGCGACGAAAACAGGGCGCCGTTCTGGAACAGCACGCCGAACTGGCGTTCGACCCTGGAGCGCTGTTCCGGCGGCAGCGACAGCAAATCCTGGCCGAACACATGGACACGGCCGGAGGTAGGGAGCTGCAGGCCGATGATGCTGCGAAGCAGGACCGATTTGCCCGTACCCGAACCGCCGACGACGCCGAGTATCTCGCCGCGCCGCACGTCCAGGTTCAGATGCTCATGCACGACCTGGCTGCCGAAGCGATTGGTCAGGTCGCGGACCTGGATGACGTCCTGCACGGCATGGGCGGGCGCGGCGCTCACCAGCCCATCTCCATAAAGAACAGTGCGGCCAGTGCGTCGACCAGGATCACCACGAAGATGGACTGCACCACGCTGGAGGTGGTGTGCTCGCCCACCGACTGCGCGCTGCCGGCCACCTTGAAGCCTTCCAGGCAGCCGATCACACCGATCAGGAAGGCGAAAAACGGTGCTTTCACCATGCCGACCAGAAAGTTCCGCACGGCGATATCTTCCTTGAGCAGCGACAGGAACATCGGCGGCGAAATACCCAGGGTCACCGCGCAGACCACGCCGCCGCCGATCAGGCCGGCCATCATCGCGATAAAGGTGAGCATCGGCAGCGATATCAACAGCGCCATCACGCGCGGCAATACCAGCAATTCGATCGGGTCCAGGCCCATCGCGCGGATCGCGTCGATTTCCTCATTGGCTTTCATCGAGCCGATTTGCGCGGTGAAGGCGCTGGCGGTGCGGCCGGCCATCAGGATCGCGGTCAGCAGCACGCCGAACTCGCGCAGAAACGAAAACCCGATCAGGTCGACCGTATAGATGGTGGCGCCGAAATCGGCCAGCACGGTCGAGCCGAGGAAAGCCACCACCGCGCCGACCATGAAAGTCAGCAGTGCGATGATCGGCACCGCGTCCAGCCCGGTCTGCTCCATATGCGCGACCAGCGGGGTGACGCGCCAGCGTTTGGGGCGCGGCAGCGTGCGCGCGATCGTTTCCAGGGTCAGGCCGATAAAGCCGAGCAACTCGATCGTCTGTTGCCAGAATTTCTCTACTGCCGCGCCGATGCGCTCGAGTACATCGACGATGGACGATCGTTTGGGCGGCTTGAGCGGCTTGCAGTAGGTGTCCAGCGCGCTGCCGACAGTCTGCAGCAGGGCGTGCCGGGCCGGCGTCATGGTAGGCGCTTCATGGGCGAGGTCGGCCATCCGTTTGGCACCCAGCAGAGTGACCAGCAGGTAGGCGCCGGCGGTATCGAGCGCGCCCAGCCGGTTCAGGTCGACGGCGACGTCATCGCTCAGCTCGCCTTTGAGCGCAATGACCATATGTTCGAGGATGGCGTAATCGGCAAGCGTCCAATCCCCCGCGATCCGCAGACAGGGCGGTTGGGCCGTGACATCGAGGTTGGCACTTCCCGTCGCGGTCGATGTACTCATGAATCGCGATATTACATGGGAGATGCCCGATGTTTGCGGGCTATCGAAAGAAATCTGAAGACTCGCCGTCCGGTGCAGACGACCTGGCGGTGTATGGGAGGCGGTTTTCGGCTAAATTTCACTTTTATGGCTGCCGGTCGCAGCCCTCTCATTCGATATAGCGAAACTCCTATGTTCTCCATGTCACGGCTTGATGCATTGGAAGCCGAAAGCATCCATATTTTCCGCGAGACCGCTGCGTCCTTCCGGCGCCCTGTGATGCTCTATTCGATCGGAAAGGACTCCTCCGTATTACTGCATCTATTGCGCAAGGCGTTTTTCCCGGCGCCACCGCCCATGCCTCTGCTGCACGTGGATACGACCTGGAAGTTCCGCGAGATGATTGCGTTTCGCGATCAGGTCGCATCAAAGGGCGATGTGGAGGTTCTGGTCCACATCAACGAGGACGGCGTGCGTCAGGGAATTTCACCCCTCACGCATGGATCGGCGGTGCATACCGACATCATGAAAACCGTTGCGCTGAAGCAGGCCCTGGACAAATACGCATTCGATGCGGCGATCGGTGGAGCGCGTCGCGATGAGGAGAAATCGCGCGCGAAGGAGCGAATCTTTTCGTTTCGAAATGCCCAGCATCGCTGGGATCCGAAAAATCAGCGCCCAGAGCTCTGGAACAACTACAACACATTTATCCAAAAAGACGAAAGTGTGCGAGTGTTCCCACTTTCCAATTGGACCGAGCTGGACGTCTGGCACTACATTCGACGGGAAAATATCCCTGTCGTTCCTTTGTACTTCGCCAAGTCCAGGCCGGTGGTCGAGCGCGATGGCGCGCTGATCATGGTAGACGACGAGCGCTTTACGTTGCGCGATGGTGAGCAGGCACAGATGAAGGAAGTCCGGTTTCGTACCCTTGGTTGCTATCCCCTTACCGGCGCCATCACGTCGCGGGCAGACACGCTGGACAAGATCATTGATGAAATGAGCATGTCGCGTAGCTCGGAAAGGCAGGGGCGGATGATCGATAACGATGCAAATGCTTCGATGGAGCGCAAGAAGCAGGAAGGTTATTTCTGATGACGACGGTCGATGCCAATCAGGGCAGCAGCACTCAAGTGTCCGGTCTGCTTCGTTTCATTACGTGTGGAAGCGTCGACGATGGCAAGAGTACATTGTTGGGTCGGCTGCTTTATGACGCAGGCATGCTGCCCGACGATCAGATAGCCGCGCTGGTCCGCGACAGTCGAAAGCTGCATGCGGAAGCACCTGACGTATTGGATTTTTCCTTGCTTACCGATGGCCTCGATGCCGAACGCGAGCAAGGTATTACGATCGATGTGGCGTACCGCTATTTCCATACCGCGAAACGCAGTTTCATCGTGGCCGATTGTCCGGGACATGAGCAGTACACCCGGAATATGGCCACTGGCGCGTCGCAGGCCGATCTGGCGCTCGTTCTGGTCGATGCTCGCAAGGGACTGCTGCCTCAGACGCGTCGCCATACATATATATGCGCATTACTGGGGATTCGTCGGGTTGTTCTGGCCGTCAATAAAATGGATCTGGTCGATTACCGACAAGACATCTACGACGGCATCGTACGCGAGTACCGCCAGCTGGCCGATCAGCTTGGTATCGTCGACATCGATTGTTTGCCCACGGCGGCGCTCAACGGCGACAACGTCGGCAGCCGTTCCCGCCTGACGACGTGGTATGACGGCCCCAGCCTGTTGGAGATCCTGGAGACGGCATCGATCGCGGTTCCCCAGCCTGGGGAGTTCCGGATGCCCGTGCAATGGGTCAATCGTCCGGATGCGTCGTTCCGTGGCTATGCGGGCACCGTATGCGGAGGAGAGATTGCGGTGGGTGATGTGGTGGTCGTACAGCCTGCCATGCGCCAGGCCGCCGTGGAGCGCATCGTGACCGCCGATGGCGACTTGCAGCAGGCTTCCGTTGGCCAGGCGGTCACTCTCACCCTGGACCGCGAGATCGATGTCAGTCGTGGGGACGTCATTGCCAGCGCGACCAAGCCTGCCCCGATAGCGGATCAGTTCGCGGCGCATCTGCTCTGGATGGGTGATGCCCCGCTGCTTCCCAATCGTACGTATTGGCTAAAGGTTGGGGCGCGGACCGTCAATGTCCGGGTGACTGCCATCAAGCACAAGGTAGACGTCAATACACAGGCGAAGCTGGCCGCGAGCAGGCTTGATTTGAACGAGGTCGGGTACTGCAATATCGATCTCGATCACGCCATACCTTTCGAAACCTATAAAACCAACCATGCCCTTGGCGGCTTCATCCTGATCGATCGCCAGAACCATGCCACCGTGGGCTGCGGCATGTTGGACTTTGCGCTTCGCCGTGCCGCCAATGTGCACTGGCAGCACATCGATCTCGACAAGCAGGTCCGCAGCCTGAGCAAGGGGCAGCAATCCCGGTGCCTGTGGTTCACCGGCCTGTCCGGGGCAGGGAAATCCACGATCGCGAATCTGGTCGAGCGGCGGCTGCATGCCCTGGGCTATCACACCTATCTGTTGGACGGGGACAACCTTCGGCATGGCCTGAACAAGGATCTTGGTTTCACCAACGAGGCGCGCGTGGAGAATGTGCGTCGCGTGGCGGAGGTGGCGCATCTGATGGTGGATGCCGGCCTGATCGTTCTCGCCTGTGTTATCTCCCCGTTCGCGAGCGAGCGGAGGTTCGCTCGCGAGCTTTTTGACGAAAACGAGTTCGTCGAGGTGTTCGTCGATACACCGCTGGACGAGTGCGAACGCCGCGATCCCAAGGGGCTTTATCGAAAGGCCAGGGCCGGCGATATCGCTAATTTCACGGGCATCGATTCGCCCTACGAAGTACCTGAGCGCCCGGAAGTGCGTCTGGTGGCCGGCGGTCGTCGTGCGGAGCAGCTTGCCGAAGAGGTGGTTGCGTATTTGCTCCAGGGACAGGGCAAGCGTGGGGGCGACGCGGCTCAATAGCCCTCGTCCTCACACAATTGTCGCCAAGGCTTGGATTGCCATCGCCCGGCGGCGATAATCGGTGACTTTCCCCAGAGCACGTCGCCATGACCGAGAAGACCGTACTCAACGAGACCCACCGCGCCCTGGGTGCGCGCATGGTCGATTTTGGCGGCTGGGACATGCCGATCAATTACGGCTCGCAGATCGAGGAGCATCACGCCGTACGCCAGGACGCCGGCATGTTCGATGTCTCGCATATGACCGTGATCGACCTGCACGGCGACGGCACGCGCGATTTTCTGCGCCATCTGGTGGCCAATAACGTCGACAAGCTGAAGGTGCAGGGCAAGGCCCTGTATACCTGCATGCTCAACGAGCACGGCGGCGTCATCGACGATCTGATCGTGTATTTCTTCGACGAGGCGCACTTTCGCCTGGTCGTGAACGCAGCTACGCGTGCCAAGGATCTGGCCTGGATCCAGCAGCAGGCCGCGGCGTTCGGTATCGAGGTCAAGGAGCGTCCGGACTTCGCCATGATTGCAGTGCAGGGTCCGCAGGCTCGCGCCAAGGTGCTCGGCCTGTTGCATGACATCGATCGCCCGCGCATCGAGAAGCTCGGCAAGTTCGCCGCGGCCGCGGGCCAGGGTCCGGGCGGCATGCCGCTGTTCGTGGCGCGTACGGGTTATACCGGCGAAGACGGTTTCGAGATCATCGTGCCGAACGAGCATGCCGTAGCCTTGTAGAACGCATTGGCCGATGCCGGCGTCCGCCCGGCGGGCTTGGGCGCGCGCGATACCCTGCGTCTGGAAGCGGGCATGAATCTCTACGGCCAGGACATGGACGAGGACGTCTCGCCATGGGAGGCCAATCTTGGCTGGACGATCGCCCTGGACGAGGGCCGCGATTTCATCGGCCGTGCGGCGCTCGAGAAGCAGAAGGCCGAGGGTGTAAAGCGCGTGATGGTCGGCCTGGTGCTGGACGACAAGGGCGTGCTGCGTCACGGACAAAAGGTCCTGACCGCGAATGGCGAAGGCGAAATTCTTTCCGGCAGCTTTGCGCCCACGCTCAACAAGGCGGTTGCCTTCGCACGCATTCCCGTCGGTGAGCCGGGCGACGTGCGCGTGGATATCCGCGGCCGCGAGGTGCCGGTACGCATCGTGAAATATCCCTTCGTTCGCGACGGCAAGCCGCAATCCGGCATTTGACGTTTCCGTAGCATCCGGCTGTCGCTACAATCGACCGTCATCGTGCCTATCTGCCCCCCACAAGCGCTTACCTAGGAGCCCAACATGAGCGAGATCCCCGGCGATCTGAAATTTCTCAAGTCCCACGAATGGGCCCGCGTCGAAGACAACGGTCTGGTGCGCGTGGGTATTTCCGACCATGCCCAGGGTCAGCTTGGCGACCTGGTCTATGTCGAGCTGCCGGAAATCGGCAGCCAGGTGAAGGCCGGCGAAGGCGCTGCCGTGGTGGAGTCGGTCAAGGCCGCTTCCGACATCTATTCGCCGGTGACGGGTGAAGTCGTCGAGATCAACGAAGAGCTCAACGACACCCCGGAAACGATCAACGAAGACGCGTTCGGCAAGGGCTGGATCTTCGCCGTCAAGCCCAGCGACCGTGGTGAGCTTGATGAGCTGCTGAGCGCGGACGAGTACGCCGAAGTCATGGAAAACGACGACCACTGAGCGTCTCTCGACACCGTGTTTTACGGACGGCGGTCGCTACGGCGACCGTCGTTTTTTATGAATCGGCGCAGTGCTGGATGTGCGATCGGTGGCATGCGCGAATCGACGTTTCGGTTGTGGTCGTGCCACTTTTTTTGTCTCCCAGATCGGCTTGGAGAAGGTGATTTCGATCGCGCCGATGTGGACGGATTTGCGTCCACATCGACCGCTCGACGAGTGTGAGATGGGGGTGCGAGCGTCGGTATCGAACGGTGCTTCGACCCTCGCAGCGGTCGATTGAGGGGTGCTGAGGGCCCTTCGGGAGGGTGCTGCGGAAATTTTTTTTTGGGGTCTCTCAGTCGACTTTCGTTCATCCAAATCGGCCGGTTCGACGGCGTCGCCGACATCGTTTTGGATGATGTATTGATCTAGTTGATATGCAAGGAAAATAATTCCTTGTCGTGCTTGAAACCACTTGTTTTTAGGGGTTTTTGGCATTTTAGCGTGTTTTTTTCAATTGCAGTTTTAGCTGTATGGACGTCCAAACGGAAATGCCTCCGGAAGGCCGCGAACCCTTGTGGGGCAGGGCTTTTGGGGGTGTCACGTGGTAGGTGAAACGCACTGATTTCACAGCTAAAATCAATTGACAGTAGAAATTTTCAGGAATAGCTTTCGCTTCAGATCACGGGGAACAGGTGTTATGACGTCATCGAAATTCATCAGGCCTTACGTCGACCACGGAGAGAAAGCCGGCGCAGTACGCAAGATCACGGTCTCGATTCCGTTGCACGTACTGAGGTTGCTGTCCGATGAACGCACCCGTCGCCAGGTGAACAATTTAAGGCACGCCACCAACAGCGATCTGCTGGTTGAGGCGTTCCTGCACGCTTTTACTGGGCAACCACTGCCAACTGATGAGGAGCTGAGACGAACTATGGCCACTGCCAAGAAAGCCACCAAGAAAGCTGCAAAGAAAGCCACCAAGAAGACCGCCGCTAAGAAGTCGACTGCAAAGCGTCCGGTCGCCCGTAAGCCGGCTGCCAAGAAGGCCGCCAAGAAGACTGTCCGCAAGACCGCGAAGAAGGCCGCTGCAAAGCGTCCTGCCGCTGCCAAGAAGGCTTCGGTGAAGAAGGTTGCGGTGAAGAAGGTTGCCAAGAAGGCCGCCAAGCGCACCGTGAAGAAGGCCGCTGCTGCCAAGGTGGTCAAGGCCACCCGCGCCGCCAAGGCCCCGAAGGCCGCCAAGGCCGCCAAGAAGTAATTCAAGCAATTATATAAGACTCGATTTTCTCTCCCTGCGGTGCCCAGCGCAGGGAGTACTTCGAAAGTGATTCGTCCCGGCCCATGGTCGGGACGCTTCGTTTCCGGCTCTTGGAAACGTAAGAAAAATTCTTATCCGCCCGTCGGGCGGCGCCGTACATAGCGTGAATCCCTTTCGGTGGACTGTGACGGGTCTGGCGATTTGCCGTGCTGCGCCTTTGCGGGTACCTTTCTCACTATCCGCGCCGCGGTGGCCTGGGGAGGCCTCCGCTCCTGGATCCACAGGGGGAAAAAGCGCGGGTATCTGGTTCAGACTTACGCGAGAGACCATGGATACCCGAAATATTCGTCATGCGCGTCGCTACGCGCGCGGGGCTATACGCCCCGTCGCCATCGCCATCGTTGCGGTTGTTGCCTTGTTTGCCGCATGCGCCTGGTTCCTGATCATCAAACCGCATCAAGACCTGGTGATGTCCGACTCCGGCGGTCATCCATCGACGCCGGTCACCGCCAGCAAGATTGCAGCGCCGGCGCCGGTCAATGTCGGCGCGATGAGCCTTAACGAACTGCTCGCCGAAGCCCGCAAGGCGATGAACGAGCAGCGGATGCTCACCCCGGCCGGCAATAACGCATTCGAGTTCTATCTGAAGGTGCTGGAGAAGCAGCCCGGCAATCAGGTGGCCGTCGATGCGCTGCGCGAGACCTTCCCGTTCGGTGCGAACTCGGCCGAACAGGCGATCAACCAGCGTGACTTTGGCGAAGCCCAGCGCCAGATCGATCTGCTGGCCAAGGCCGACCCGGCCAACTACACCTTGACCATCCTGCGCTCCAAGCTGGACGCGCAGCGCAAGCTGCAGGATCGTGAGCAGCAGTTGGCGTCCGATAAGGAGCGTCAGCAGCAACTGGCTGCGCAGAAGGCGGTAACGGACAAGGCCGAAGCCGACCGCGTGGCTGCCGAACAGCAGAAGGCGGCATTGGCCGAGCAGCAGCGTGCGGCTCAGGCACGTGCGGCGCAACAGGCCGAGGCGACGCGCCAGCAACAGCAGCAGGCGGCAACCCAGACGGCCAGTGCCGGTGGGGCCAGCGCCGGTGAGGGTGGTGGTTCGGGCACGCACGGTCCGGTGCTGATCAAGGGTGGTCAGCCGCGTTACCCGACGGCAGCCATGCGATCGGCGCAGGAAGGTTGGGTGGAGGTGAGCTTTACGATCTCGCCTGAAGGCACCGTCGGTAATGTGAAGGTGCTGGACGCGCAGCCGCGCCACGTATTCGACCGCGCAGCGATGGACGCAGTGAGCCGTTGGAAGTACGAGCCGACGACGCAGGCGGGCACGCCGGTGGCGTCGGAGCGGCAGCAGCGGATCGAGTTCAAGTTGAATTAGTGAAGACGGCGCGCTTTGCGCGCCGTTGGTTTTGTGGGAGTGGTTGCAGTCCGGGCTCGCGGTTGCGTCACGGCGGGTCGCGACTGAAAGGAACCTCGAATAACCTCAGTTTTGATTTCTCGTCATCCCGGCGTAGGCCGGGACCCAGTGGCGTCAGTTTTAAGTTTTCGCGATAGAGCTGACTTTTGCAGGCTCTCGCGACAACTGATCGCAAGGCCACTGGGTTCCGGCCTACGCCGGAATGACGAATAGGAGAGGTTTTTCGAGGTTCCCTGAAGTCGCTCCTACAAACTAGCCGGGCATCGCTAGCTTGTAGGAGCGACTTCAGTCGCGACCGTCCCGCTGCCGCAGCGCCGTGAGCGTGATTGTCGCCGCGGCACCTTCACTGTGCCGCGCGCTTCCTCTTCTTCGTTGTCGGCGTAGCCTTCTTCCCCTTCGCCTTCCTCGCTTTGGCCGGCGCAGCGGCCACTGGCGCGGCACCCTCGACGTCGGCCCAGTCCACATGCGGCAAGCCCAGCATGCTGTCGAGCACCATCGGCATCAGGCCCGAAGGGACCGGGCCGGCCGAGTTCCACATGGTGACCACGCCGGCGTGATATTTCGGAAAGAAGCCGATCATCGTGCGATAGCCTTCGACCGCGCCGGCATGAAAGATCAGGGTCTCGCCGCCGTACTCGAACACACGCCAGCCGAGCGCGTAGTGCGCGTCGGTAATGCGCGCGCGGCGCCACGGCGTGGAATGCATCTCCACCGGCGTGGGTACGCCCGGTTCGTGCAGCACGTCGAGCAGGGATTGCGGCAGCACGTCCGGACGGCCGCCCATCTGGGCGATCAGCCATTGCTCCATATCGTGCAGGCTGGCGTTGACGCCGGCCGCCGGTGCAACGCGGTAATACGTTTCGTTCGGCTCGAACGGTACCCACGAGCCCCTGCCGGCAGCGCGGTGGGGGCGCGCCCAGCTCTTGCTCGACTCCAGCGCGTCGCGGCCGTAGCTGGCGGTTTTCATCCCCAGGGGAAAGAAGATGCGCTTGTCGACCAGCCGATAGAAGAAGTCGCCGGTCTGCGCATAGAGCACGTCGCCGATCAGGCTGAAGGCGACGTTCTGGTAGCCGTAGCACTGGCCTACGCCGCAGGCCATGTCGACTTCGTCGAGCTTGCGCACCAGCTCCTCGTAGGAGATGTTGCCTTCGAGCATGTTGTCGTAGGTGTTGCGCGGCAGGCCCAGGCGTTGGCCAAGAATGTCGCGCACGGTGGCCTGACTCGAGGCCTGCGCGTCCTTGAGCTTGAAGAACGGCAGCACGTCGGCCAGCTTGGTGTCCCAGCCGAGCTTGCCGTCCTCGACCATGACGCCGGTAACGGCGGTGGCGAAGGCCTTGGACAGCGATGCAAGTCGAAAGACCGTATCGGGCGTCACCGGCTCGTGCGTGGCGGCATCGGCGTAGCCGAGGGTGTGCTCGAATACGACCTTGTCGTCGACGACCACCGCGGTGGCCATGCCGGCCACGGCATCGCGCTCTTCGAGCTTGCCCAGCCAGTCCTGGTACGCGGACACCGTTTCCTTGACGCGGTCGGGTGGGAGTTCCTCGCGAGGGAAGGTTACCGGATGTGCGGCGGTGGTCTCGGCATTGCCGGTGACCTGGGCGAAGGCGGGCGTGCTGGCAAGGCCCACTGCGCCGGCTATCAACAGAAAAAGATTGCGGAACGGCATGCTGCTCAACAAAGGTCTCGGCGGCGGGGAACGCCTTGGCAGAAAGGGGGAGGGCGAGTGCTGCTTATGTCCCGATTGTCGTGCACTTCCCGGTGGCCTACAACGAAAAATGCAGACCTGCCACGTCGATCGTCAGACCAGGGTTCAGCCGTCGCGCATTCACGACCGCGTGAGCTTCGACAACTTGCGCCGCGTGAAGGTTCGCGGCCTGTCGCTTGCTGCGAAGCAACAGGCAAAGTTTGCGTGCTAGTCTTGCCGCGACCCACGCCGGATTCACGCCGTTGAACGCTCGCCCCATCGCTGCGTCTGCGAATGCCGCCCCTGCGTTGTCCGCGCTGGCGTTCTTTTTCCTGATGACGTCGTACTACATCATTCGCCCGGTGCGTGATCAGCTGGGCGGTGCCGTCGGTTCGCAGTCGCTGCCGCTGTTCTATCTGGTCGTTTTCGTGGTGATGCTGGCGCTGACACCGGTCTTTGGTGTCCTGGCCGCACGTTTTCGCCGTAAGCAATTGCTGGGCTGGAGCTACTGCTTCTTCATCGCCTGCCTGCTGGCCTTCGTGCCCGCCTTCGTGGCGCAGGACCGGATCGGCGCGCGTTCGTTGGGCGTGGTGTTTTACGTCTGGGTGAGCGTCTTCAACCTGTTCGTGGTGTCGCTGTTCTGGAGCTTCATGGCCGACATTTTCAACGGCCAGCAGGCACGGAGCGTGTTTCCGTTGATTGCCTTGGGCGGCATGGCGGGCGCGATTTTCGGCCCGCTGGTGACCAAAGCCCTGGTGCAGACACTCGGTGTTGCGCCGCTGCTGGTGGTTTCGGCCGTTACGCTGGCGCTGGCGTTGGGTGTGCTGCTGTTTCTTTCGGGCGAACAGGACCGATCCGGCGACCGACAGGGCGAGCCGGTCGGTGGTTCGCTATGGGCAGGCATCAAGGAGCTGGTGACAAAGCCGTTCCTGCGCTACATGGCCGTATTGATGCTGCTGGGCGATGGCATTGGCACCTTGGCCTATGCTCTGCTCGCCGACTACAGCAAGGCGCATTTCACCGACAAGGTCGCGCGCACGGCGTTCTACAACGATCTGGATCTCTACGCCAACCTGTTGGGCGTGGTGTTGCAGCTGACCGTCACCCGCTGGTTGATGATTCGGCGCGGCGCGGTCGCTGCGCTGGTGGTTACCTCGCTGATCAACTTGCTGCTGTTGGCCGCCATCGTGATATGGGGGCCGGGCGAAGTTCCTGGAGTAACGCTGGGTCTGCCGTTGCTGGCCATCCTGACGATCGGTTCGCGTGGCTTTACCTATGGCATGACCAAGCCGGCCTCTGACGCGCTCTACACGCGCGTGCCGCGGGAGACCCGTTACAAGGGTAAGAACTTCATCGAAACGGCGGTGTGGCGCCTGGGTGACGTGCTGGTCACCAGTGGAGTCAGCCTGTTCGGCATGCTGGGCGTGAGTGTCGCCGGCATGGCGAGTGTCGGTGTGGGCGTTTCGGTGCTTGCGACCTGGGTGGCGCGCCAGATCGGGCGCGCTCCCGACCTGGCACCGGAGACCGCCGCTCAACCACCCGTTGCGCGGCGGGCTTGAAAGCCTTCCTTCCTCAGCTCGCGATATAACGCTGCAGCTGTTCGATCTGCTCGGCCTGTTCGCCGATGACCTCTTTGACCAGGTCGCCGATCGAAATGACGCCCACCACGGTTTCCTTGTCGACCACCGGCAGGTGGCGGATGCGGCTATCGGTACACAGCCGCATGCAGTCGAACACGTCGGTATCGGGCGATACGGTCAGCACCGGACTGCTCATGATTTCCGATACGGCCGTCTGCGCGGACGAGCGGCCCTGCAGGATGACCTTGCGCGCATAGTCGCGCTCGGAAAGGATGCCGACCAGAACATCGCCGCGCATCACCAGCAAGGCGCCGACGCGTCGCTCGGCCATATGCTTGATCGCTTCGAGCACCGGTACGTCCGGTGCGATGGCATAGATATCGCTGCCCTTGTTTTCCAGAAGATGCTTCACCTGACGCATGCTGATCGCTCTCCCTCCGGCCGCGGGCCGGCCGCGTGCGGATCAGTCTAACGCTGTCCCCGATGGCAGATGTAGCCCGTTTGTGAAGCCTGCCGGGCCGGGGTCAGGCGTGGAAATCTTCGTCGATAAAGTACAGCGGCCGTTGCTTGCTCTCGGCATAGTTGCGGCCGAGGTACTCGCCGATCACGCCCAGCGCCAGCAACTGCACCCCGCCCAGAAACAGGATTACCAGCATCAGCGTGGGATAGCCGCGGACCGGATCGCCGTAGATGACCGACTTGGTCAGCACCCACAGGCCATAAACGAAGGAAAGCAGGGAAGAGAACAGGCCTACCCAGGTCGCCAGTCGCAGCGGCGCGGTCGAGAACGACGTCACGCCTTCGATAGCCAGCTGCAGCAGGCGCCAGTAGTTCCACTTGGTGGTGCCGGCCTGACGCGGCTCGCGCTGGTAAAGCACAGCGGTCTGGCGGTAGCCGATCCAGGCAAACAGCCCTTTCATGAAGCGCTGGCGCTCGCGCAACTGGCGCAGGGCGTCTAGCGCGCGGCGCGAAAGCAGACGGAAGTCGCCGGTGTCGCGCGGGATGGGCGTATCGGACAGTTGCTCCATGCCGCGATAGAACGCCGCCGCAGTGAAGCGTTTGAAGCGGGTCTCGCCCTCGCGCACGCTGCGTGTCGCATAGACCACGTCATAACCGGCCCGCCATTGCTCGATCAATTGCGGGATCAATTCGGGCGGATCCTGCAGGTCGGCATCGATCACCACGACCGCGTCGGCATCGGCCTTGTCCAGGCCGGCGGTCAGAGCCGCCTCCTTGCCGAAATTGCGCGACAAGCGCAAACCGCCGACGTGCACGCCGCCGGTACGCAGGCTTTTGATCAGCTCCCAGGTGTTGTCCGAGCTACCGTCGTCGACATAGAGCACAGTGCATTCCAACGGCAGCGCAGCCAATACCGCGCCCAGCCGCGCGTGGAAAGCTTCCAGCACCGAGGATTCGTTATACGCAGGCACGACGACGGCGAGTTTCTGCATGGACTCATCTACTGGGTAAAAAACCAACGCATCTTAAAGGGTTTGCCGATCAGCGTCGGCGTTGCAGATACCCTGGGCCACCCAATTGCCCCATCTGTTGCTGAATCCAGTTGGCGCGACGCTGCACGTAGGCGCTTGGCTTGTCCACCCGAAAGCGCCTGGGGTTGGGCAGTACCGCGGCGAGTCGTGCGGCCTGGGCGGCGCCCAGGCGCGATGGCGGGGTACCGAAATACGCATCGCTGGCCGCGCCCACGCCATAGATGCCATCGCCCAGCTCGGCGATGTTCATATACACCTCGAGGATGCGCTGCTTGGGCCAGGTCAGTTCGATCAGGACCGTGAAGTACGCTTCCAGCCCCTTGCGCACGAAACTGCGCCCGTTCCACAGGAACAGGTTTTTCGCCGTCTGCTGGCTGATCGTGCTGGCGCCGCGCAGACGTTTGCCGTCGTCGGCCGCGTCGATGGCATCCTGGATGGCGTCGACGTCGAAGCCATGATGAAACGGGAATTTCTGGTCTTCACCGGCAACCATCGCCAGCGGCACATAAGGCGAGACCCTTTCCCAGGGGACCCAGCGCTGATGAATTTCAAACCCCGGCTGGCCGTGCACAAGCGCACTCAGCCGGCGCTCCATCATCACCGCCGACGTCCATGGTGGTACGAAGCGCAGGATCAGTACCACGAGCCAGCTCAGTGCCAGCCAGGCGACCATCAGGATGGCGACGGATCGCAGGATTCGGACAGGCAGCGAACGTGTTTGGGGCATGGCAACGCGGGCTTGAGGTTCGTTGCAGTATATAAGGCTCTCGCGCCGCTCTGAGACTTAGGGTCGGTGCCGGTTGCAGCGGGCGGCCTATGCCCCCATCTTCTCCCGCTTGGCCGTTGGTGGCCCATTGCTGTTCAAGAGGTTCGGACGTGGAAACCGTGTTGCTCGACGACGTATTGCATCGATTTTTGCTTGAGCGCGCCGGTGTGCGTGGCGTGCTGGTGCGCCTGGGGCCCTCGTGGCGCGACGTAGCGGGCCGTGCCGACTACCCCGAGGCCGTTGGCACGCTGCTCGGCCAGAGCCTGGCTGCGAGCGCCATGCTGACCGGCAATATCAAGTTCGAAGGCGCGCTGTCGATCGAGCTCAAGAGCTCCGGCGCCTTGCGTCTGTTGTTCGCCGAGTGCACCGATCAGGGTCGCCTGCGTGGCCTGGCGCGCTGGAACGATCCGCTGCCGGAGCCATTGACCGTTTCGGATCTGCCCGGCGCGGTGATGGCCATCACCATCGGTCATGCCGAGCGCGGCCAGCGCTATCAAGGGCTGGTCGATCTGCACCACCCGAACCTGGGCGAAGCGTTGGAAAACTACTTCAACCAGTCGGAGCAGCTACCGGCGAAAATCCTGCTTGCAGCCAACGGCGAGCACGCGGTGGGCCTGATGCTGCAGCGCCTGCCCGGCGAAGGCGGTCACAGCGCGGCCGACGACGAGGACGGCTGGAACCGTATCGAGCACCTGACGGCAACGCTGGGCGCGGAAGAGCTGTTGAATACCTCGCCCGAGCAGCTGCTGTATCGGCTCTATCACGAAGAGTCCGTGCGCCTGTTCGAGCCGCGTCCGCTGGCCTTCGGCTGCAGCTGCACGCGCGACAGGGTGGAGTCGATGCTGCGTTCGCTGGGTCGTGAGGAAGTCGAGGCGGCACTGGAAGCACGCGATGGCGAGATCGAAGTGATCTGCGAGTTCTGTGCGCAACGATATACGTTCGATCGTATCGATGCGGAGCACTTGCTGAGTGCCAGCCATAACGCTGAGGCGTCGACGACGTCGCAGTGAGGTCGCCGCGCGCAGCGCGGCTGTGAGGACGGCCTACTGCGTGGCCTGTGAGGTCGATCGCTGCGCGATCTGTGAGGTGCAAGGGCAAAAGCTGATGGGCGCAAGTCTTGTTGCTTTTTCCCCTAACACCTAACAGGCCACGCAGTAGGCCGTCCTCACAGCCAGCGACGCGGGCGACCTCACGATCAAGGCACCGCAAACCGTTTCTCATGCTGCAACCACACCTCAGCCGGCCTTGGTGTGGCGAACAAAAAGCCCTGCCCGAATCGGCAGCCGACGCGCAGCAAGGCTTGCCGTTGCGGTTCCTCTTCGATGCCTTCGGCAATCACCTGCATCTGCAGCGAATCGGCCAGTACCTGGATCGCGCGCACCACGGCCAGGCCGTTGCTGCTTTCGCGCGGGATTTCGGTAATGAAGGAACGGTCGATCTTCAACGTGTCGATCGGGTACTGGTGCAGGTAGCTCAGCGACGAGTAGCCGGTGCCGAAATCGTCGAGCGCGATGCCGACGCCCTGCTCGCGTAGATTGGACAGGATGCGCTTGACCTGGGTCGGGTTTTCCAACAGCGCGCGCTCGGTCACCTCGATGCGCAGCGACTGAGGCGGCAGGCGGTGCGAAGCGAGCAATTCGAGCAGGCGATTGTCCAGATCCGGCGAGCGGAAATGCCGGCCCGACACATTGATGCTGACGAAGCCTTCGTTGCCGACCAACGCCTGTACCTGCGCGCAGGCTTGCTCGAAGATCTGCCAGTCGATGCTTTCCGCGCAGCCGCTTTCTTCGGCAATCGCGAGAAAATCGCTGGGCGTCAACAGCCCGCGCTCGGGGTGGCGCCAGCGCAGCAGGGCTTCGTAACCGACCGTCTGGCCGGTTTCGAGCGCCACGATGGGCTGATAGAAGGGAACAAATTCGTTGCGGCTCAGGCCGCGGCGCAGGTCGCCTTCCATTTCCAGCAACGACAGCGCTTCGCGACGCAGGCGGTCGTCGAACACGGCGGCGCGATGACGGCCTTCGTCCTTGGCGCGATACATCGCCGCGTCCGCATCGCGCAGCAGTTCTTCCGGGCGCTGGTAATGCTGGCCGGGCAGGGCAATGCCGATCGATGCAGAGGTGAAGATCTCCTTGGCGCCGAGTCGGAACGGCGCCTGCAATTCGTCGATGATGCGCTCGGCGATCAACGAGGCCATGCGGATATCGGTGATGCCCTCGGCCAGCACGGCGAATTCGTCGCCGCCCAGGCGCGCCACCACGTCGCGCGTTTTCAGGCAGGCGCGAATGCGGCCGCCGACCTGGAACAGCAGGTCGTCGCCGACCAGATGGCCGACCGAATCGTTAATGACCTTGAAGCGATCCAGGTCGATAAACAACACGGCAAAGAGTTCTTGCGAATTGTTGTGATAACGCTGCAGCGCCTGTTCGAGCCGCTGCAACAGCAGCGTGCGGTTGGGCAGGCCGGTGAGCGAGTCGTGCAAGGTCTCGTACTTGAGCCGGCGCTCGACGCGCTCACGCTCGGCAATCTGTTCGCGCAGGTCGCGATTGGCCAATGCCAGCGCGCGCGTACGCTCGGTGACGCGGCGCTCCAGGCTGGCGTAAGCCTGCTTGAGCGATTCGGTCGTGTGCTTGCGTTGCAGTGCGTTGGCGACGTGGTAGCCGACGAAGGTCAGCAGTTCCTGGTCGCGTTCGTCGTAGGTGTGTTCGGGCGAATAGCTCTGCACTGCCAGCACGCCCATGGCGCGCTCGCCCCAGATCAACGGCACGCCAAGCCAGCAGACCGAGCGCGTGCCGAACTGGCCAATTTCGCCGAGCTGGCACAGGCGGTCGATCTCCTGCGGATCGGCGAGCAGTGGCTTGGCATGGCGCAGCACGTATTCGGTGGCGCCGCGGCCGTGTGCGCGCGGTAAACGCACGCTGTCGAGCTCGTCGATCGAGTAGGGGAACGTCAGCTGCTTGTTTTCGTCATCCAACAGCGCGATGTAGAAGTTGCGTGCATACAACAGGCCGCCGATGACGCGATGGACCGCAGCATAGAAGTTATCCAGGCTTTCGGTGGCGTTGGCCAGCTCCGCGATACGGAACAGCGCGGCCTGCAGCCGCTCGCCGCGCTGACGTTGCAAGACCTGCTGGCGCAGCACGCGGTTGGCTTCACGCAATGCCGCCGTGCGGCTGGCGACGCGGCGTTCGAGTTCGGCATGCGCCTCGCGGCGTTCCAGTGCGGTCTGTACATGCTGCGCGACGTAGCTGAGCAGTTCGCGATCATGCTGTGTGTAATGGGTGTCCTCGCGATAGCTCTGCATCACGATGCCGCCGACGACATGACCCTCGCGCAATAGCGGTACGCCCAGCCAGTGTTCGCAATTGGGGCCTACCGGCCGCAGGTGCTCGCCAAGCTGATGGGTCAGTTCCTCGATCGAGCCCATGATGGGCTGGCCGCCCTGCAACAGATGCCAGGTCAGGCTGTGACGCATTTCCTGCAAGGGCTGGCTTTCGTCCGGCGCGGGCGGATCCTTGTCGACCGTGTCCACGTAATAGGGAAAGCGCACATTTCCGGTGGCCGCATCGTGGAGCACGATGTAGAAATTTTCCGCGTACATCAGGCTGCCGAGGATGGCATGCAAGGAGCGCATCATCTCGGTCATGTTGTGCTCGGCACCGGCCTGCTCCGCGATCGCGTACAGGGCGCGCTGCAGACGCTCAGCCAGTGCCAGCCGCGAAATCGCCTCGTACAGTCGCGATGTCTCGGCGAGCTGGCGCAGGCGCGCGGACGCCAGGCGCCCCAGCCAGATCATCTGTTCACGCAGAATGTCCGGCAGGACGGGGCCGTCGGCGTTGGCGTCGAGCACCAGCGTGCGAAGTCCCTGCGGGTCATCGGCCAGTTCGATGCGATGGCTGCTGACGGCGGTCGCGGTATCCGTGACTGCCTGCCAGTGCAGATGGCCGGCCACCCTCAGCTCTTTCAAGGCCGTGTCACAGATCTCGAATACATTGGCCGCGTCGGAGGCCCTGAACAGCCGTTCAGCCGCGGCGCGCACCACCACGATCCCCTCTTCGGAGAGGAGCAGGGGCGCACTGCTGATTGGCGCGGAATTCATCGGTCGCGGCCAGACTTCAAAGGTGGCTGATGGGGCAACTTTATATCTTGTCGATTCAGCTTTGTCGCCCAGTGTCTATCGGCCGGGAACCATGCAGGCTGAAGGGGTTCTAAGCGGCGGCCAAAACGGCGTAAGTCTTTTCAGGGAAAGGGAAAAAAAATCCCTCGGTTTGGTGGCAAACCGGTTGTTATTAAAAAGTAAAATGTGCTACGCTCACCTCGCAAATCCCTCGGGGGAGGGATGGCCAACGGAACCTATCGAGCGCCATGCGTCGCCTTCTACTTTCATTGCCGATTTTGCTGATGCCGCTTGCTGCGGCGGGGCAGGTCGTGGCCAATGATCAGGCGTCGCGGCCCTTGCTGCTGCAGCAATCGGACCAGTTCCCGGCCAACCCGGATACCGCCAACAATGGCTTCAGCTCCGGCACGGGCGCAGCCCAGCAGGGTGCTTCGCCGCTAGTACTGCGTCCGGACACAAAATCGAAAACCGTCGATACCCAGTACGGCCTGGGACCCAACCTGCAGGCACACGCCTCGGTCAGCGAACACTCCTGGGCCAACGGCGCCTCCACGCCGCGGGTGGTCAGCAGTGAGCTTGGTGCTACCTATAACGTCGATCGTTACAGCGTAGGCCTCAGTGTCAGTGCCAACGGCACGCCCAATAGCGCAGCGCTACCGCGTCTGTTGCCCGGTGGCGCGCTCGGCAACGTAAACGGTCTGGCCAGCTTCGACAGTAGTGCCCAGCTCAATGCCCGGGGCCGTCTCGCCCTGGACAGCAAGAGCGGTATCGATCTGGGTGCCAGCGTGGGCCGTGTACGCCTGTTGCCCGGCAATCTGCTCGGTGTCAGCACGCTGGACCAGAAGGCCTTGAGCTTCGGCGTCGACCGTGGTCCGCTGAGCGGCGCCATCGTCGGCCGTTCGCTGCAGCCGCAGGCAGGCATTCCAGGTGCCTATAATCCGGACCGTCGCTGGAACAGCATCGATCTTGGCGTAACCTGGCGCCTGCCGTGGCAGGGCGAACTGAGCATCGGTGCGCAGAATGTGTGGTCCTCGGGCAATGGCGTGAATACACCGACGGGCCCCGAGCCGGATCAGTCGCGTACGCCGTACGTGCAGTATCACCAGGATCTGTAAAGCTGGCCCTTCGGGCCTGTGAGGTCGCTCACTGACGTTCGCTGTGAGGAGTGAACAGGTAACAGAAAAAAGCCGGCTCTATGGCCGGCTTTTGCTATTCCCTTACTCCTGACAGGTCGCGTAGCGCCGTCCTCACAGCTCGCAAGGCGAGCGTCCTCACCCACCCTTCTTAAGTCGCAAATCCCCACTGAATGTCTCAATCGTGATCTTGCCGCCGCCGTTGCCGGCGGTCGTATTGAGCTCGCTGCCGGGGCCGTTGTCGTTTTTCTTCGGTGTACCGAAGTCGCTGCGCATGTCGCCGCTGAAGCTGGTGGCATGGATCGTGGCCGACAGGTCGGCAGGTAGCTGCAACTGCACATCACCGCTCATGCTGTCGATGCTGTAGCTGCCGCTGCCGGCCACCCCGCCACCGAGCTGCACATCGCCGGAGACGGTGCTGAGGTTGAGCTTGCGCCAGGGGCCGCCGTTGACGTGGATGCGGCCCGAGACGGTCTGCAGTTCCGCGGTGTTGCCAACGCTGGGGGCGAGGATGTCGCCGCTGACGGTCTGCAGATCGACGCTGTCGGCGTGGCCGGCCAGTTCGATGCTGCCGCTGACGCTGTTGGCTTCGAGCGATGGCGTACGCGCATTGATGCGGATCTTGCCGCTGACGCTGCTGACCTTGATCCTGCCGCCCTCGATACCGTCGATACCCAGTGGCGCGCTGACGACTTCGACTTCCAGCGAGGCTCCCTTAGGGACGCGGAGGTCGAGCGTGCTCGGTTGCATCGAAGTGTCGCTGTTCCAGTTGAACCAGCCGGCCTTGCCGCCTTGCGGTTCCACCTTGATCGACATGTCGCTGTTGCTGCCGTCGATGGTCAGCGGCTTGGCGCCTTCGCCCAGCCGGCCGGATACCTGCACCTGATTGCGATCCCAGGCGGTGATGGTGACGGCGCCCTTGATGTTGGTGATTTCGATATGCGCATTGATCGCGGCATCATGGCTGAGATTGATCGGCGTATCGGCCAGCGCCTGGCCAATCGCGAAGCAGAGCAGCAGTGGCGTGTAGCGAATGATTTTCATATGAGGCTCCTGCAAGCTCAGCCTGCCTGGTTTTCCATGTGACGCAGTTGCGACTGTTGGCGTTCGGTGCGGTCGAGCAAGCGTTGCAGCGCGACCGAATCGGGCGCCTGCTTGAGCGCCTGACGTAGTTCCAGTTGCGCGGCATCCAGTTCAATCGCCGCGCCTGCCAGGCGCGGATCGGACGGCTTCCAGCGGGTCAGGTCGGGCGTCGTGGCCGTCGGCGTCGCCGTGCTCGCCAGTTCCGTACCGTTCTGTACCTGCTGTTGCCTAAGATGAAAGACCACACCGCCGGCAAGGATCACCAGGCCGGCAAAGCTCGCCGCAAGCAACCACACCCGATGGTGGCGGCGGCGTGCCGGCGGCGTTGAAACCGTTGGCTGCGCGGCGTCCAGGGCCGCATCAATCTGCGTCCACAGGTCGCGTTGCGGGGCGACCGGCTCGCGCAGGGCGCGCATCTGACGGTGCCATTCCAATTCGTTCATGAGCCTTCTCCCAACACGTTTCGCAGCAATCCGCGGGCACGATGCAATTGTGCTTTGGATGATCCAACAGCCATACCTAGTTCTTCACCGATCTCTTCGTGCTTCCAGCCTTCCACGTCATGCAGCACCAGCACGGCACGAGCGCGAGGTGGCAGCTTGGCGATGGCGCGTTCCAGTTCGTCGCGTTCGGCGGCGCAGAACGGCGTTTCGCCGTGATCGGGTACCAGCTCCTCGTCCATCATGTAAACCGGGTCCGAACCACGCGAGCGGATGTCCATCAACGCGACATTGACCGCCAGCCGATACAACCAGGTACTGAAGGCGCTTTCGTGACGAAAGCCAGCGAGTTTCTGCCAGCAGCGCACAAAGGCTTCCTGCGTCAAATCTTCGGCGCGTGCATGGTCGTAACCGGCCAGGCGATAAACAGCGCCGTAGATGCGGTCGACATGCTGGCGATACAAACGCTGGAACGCCTGCCGGTCACCCGCCGCCGCTGCCTTGACGTCATCCGCATCGCTCCGGTCCGCGACATGCGCGGGCGGCGGGATGTTTCCGGATGTAGGGCTGGCAGCGATCATCTTGCTGGTTCTGATGCGGCTGATGCGTTGAAGGTTTAGATAAATGGCAAAAAAACGGGCAGCCAGGCTGCCCGTGTCGGAACAAAATGCATGGAGTTACCGGCTGCGTCCAGAGGCGGAAGTCCTGGAGCAGTCCCGGGGCTTCAGGACGCGACGGCGCGACGCGATGGCTGTTGGGCCGCTTCGCCCAAGGCCTGGGCCACCCGTTGCTGCTCCGCGCGCAGGCGTTGCGGCAGGCGTGCACCGAAGCTTTCCAGATACTGGCCGATGGCGGCGAGCTCGGCCTGCCAGCCGGCGAGGTCGATATCGAGCAGTTCGGTCAGTGCGTTCGGGGATACGGCGAGACCCTCGGTACGAAGTTCTCCCTTGGTCGGCACCGTGCCGATCGGCGAATGGACGCCATGGGCCGTGCCTTCGATACGCCCGATCATCCATTCGAGCACGCGCAGGTTCTCGCCGAAGCCCGGCCACAGGAACTTCCCGTCCTCGCCCTTGCGGAACCAGTTGACGTGGAAGATTTTCGGCAGCTTGGCGCCAGGGCGGTCGAACGAAAGCCAATGGCTGAAGTAGTCGCCGTAGTGATAGCCGCAGAACGGTTTCATCGCCATCGAGTCGCGACGCAGCACACCGACGGCGCCGGTAGCGGCGGCGGTAGTTTCCGAACCCATTGCTGCGCCCATCAACACGCCATGAGTCCAGTCGTTCGCCTGCATGACCAGCGGCAGCAGGGACGGACGGCGCCCGCCGAAAACGATCGCGCTGATCGGCACGCCCTGGGCATCTTCCGCCTTGGGCGACCAGGTCGGGCACTGCCTGGCGCTGACGGTGAAGCGTGAATTGGGATGCGCCGCGGGACCGTTGGCCGGATCGTAGGGGCGGCCCTGCCAATCGGTGACAGGCGTACCGGGCAGGCCCTCCCACCAGGGCTGGTTGTCGGCCGTGACGGCGACATTGGTAAAGATGGTGTCGCGCGCAATCGTCGTCAGCGCGTTGGGATTGCTGTCGTTGCTGGTTCCCGGCGCCACGCCGAAGAAACCGGCTTCCGGGTTGATCGCATAAAGGCGGCCGTCGTCACCGGGACGCATCCAGCAGATATCGTCGCCCACGGTCCATACCTTCCAGCCGTCGCGGCGATAACCTTCCGGCGGAATCAGCATGGCGAGGTTGGTCTTGCCGCAGGCAGAGGGAAACGCAGCGGCGATGTAATGCGTTTCGCCCTTTGGGTTTTCGATACCTACGATCAGCATGTGTTCGGCCAGCCAGCCTTCCTGGCGTGCCTGCCAGCTGGCGATGCGCAGCGCATGGCATTTCTTGCCGAGCAGGGCATTGCCGCCATAGCCGGAGCCGTACGACTTGATCGTCAGCTCTTCCGGGAAATGCATGATGAAGCGACGTTCCGGATCGAGCTCGCCGGTGGAATGCAGGCCTTTGACGAACTTCCCTTCGCGCTCGATACGCGTCTGCGCTGGAGCGCCCATGCGGGTCATCGTGCGCATGTTGATGACGACGTAAGGACTGTCGGTGATTTCGACGCCGCAACGGGCGAGCGGCGAGTCGATCGGTCCCATGCAATAGGGGATCACATACATCGTGCGCCCTTCCATGCAGCCCTCGAACAGCGCATCCATCTTGCTGTGCGCCTCGGCGGGAGCCATCCAATGGTTGTTCGGACCGGCGTCCAGTTCGTCCCTGGAGCAGACGAACGTGAGGTGCTCCACGCGGGCGACGTCCGAAGGATGAGAACGATGGAGATAGCAGCCGGGGTGCGTGTCCTGGTTGAGTTCGACCAGTTCGCCGCTGGCGAGCATCTGCTGGACCAGGGTCTGATATTCGGCATCGGAGCCGTCGCACCAGTGGATGTGTGCCGGTCGGGTCAAGGCTGCGACTTCGTCGACCCAGCGCTGCAGCGCTTCCAGTGTGCTCGCCATGGATTCCTCTCTGGTCTTGCGGCAAATGATTGTAGAAACGCTAGTTTACGATCACTGGCATTGCAAGGCGCGGCGCAACAAGCGAGCGCTGAGTGGCGCAATGAGAGACGAATGGCTGACGCCGCCGCCCATGCCTGACGGCAACGAAATTAATCTTCAAGGGGTGAAGAAAAGCTCAGGGGGCGCGCGACCCCACTTACTTCTCACTCCTGACAACTCACTCCTGCTCTTAAGCGGGGATCAGCGTCGCGATCATGTGTTCGACATAGGCGTCGAACTCGTCGTGGCTGATACGGGGCAGGCCCAGGGTGAAATTGAGCTGCAGGAAGCCGACGTAGGCGGCGTAGGTGAGGCGGGCGCGGTTGAGCGCTTCGACGGGCGGCATGCCGGCTTCGCGATAGGCCGTATGCAGAAATTCCATGCGCCGCTGCGATACGCGGGCCATGACCGGCACGACCTGTGGGTGATCGAGTGCCTTGAGCAGGGCGGCATAGACGCGATGCGGCTGTAGCTCGTGGGCGACACGGCGGAACAGCTCGGGCAGCCGCTCGCGTGGGTTCGGGATCGCTTCGATCTGATTGATCACTTCGCGTTCGCCGTACTGCTCCCAGCGCTCCAGCGAGGCCTGCAGCAGCGCTTCGCGGGTACGGAAGTGCCAGTAGAAGCTTCCCTTGGTGACGCCAAGCCGGCGGGCCAGTGCTTCGACGGCAACGGCACCGACGCCTTGTTCGGCGATCAGGGCAAGGGCGGCGTCTTCCCAATCTTCCGCGGACAGGCGGCTGCGTTCGGTCTTGTTACTGGCATTCATCGTGGCATGGTAGCCGCAGTCCCGGGCTTTGCAAGGGAGGGAGCAGGTAAGTGATTGATTGAGGGTGTCTTTGAAAGGACGGCGGGTGGGCTGCGGGGTGGTTGACGATCGTCGCGGCTCGACCCATACTCATCCGTATGGTAACCCATTCACCGATTGACCGCCACACGGACGTTATCGCCATGCGCGATGGCCTGATGCTGTGTGTCGATGTTTTCAACGCCCATGGCGCCCCATCGCTATTGTTTGCCCACGGTTTTGGTCAGACCCGGGGCGCCTGGGGCGGTACGGCGCAAGCCCTTGCCGAGGCCGGCTATCGCTGCGTCACGTTCGATGCGCGTGGCCATGGCGAAAGCGGCCGGGTCGCCGGCGGCGAATACCACATGGAGCAATTCGTCGAGGACCTGACCACGCTGGCGCGCATGCAGCCGGAGCCGCCGGTCCTGGTGGGTGCTTCGATGGGTGGTTTGCTCGGTCTGGTCGTGGCCGGTGAATTCGATCCCCAGGCGTTTCGTGCGCTCGTGCTGGTCGATATCACCCCGCGCTGGGAGTCCGCTGGCGTCGAGCGCATCCTGGCCTTCATGAAGGCCCATCCGGACGGTTTTGCCGACTACGCCGAGGCCGCCGAGCAGATTGCGCAATACTTGCCGCAACGTCGCGAGCGCAAATCGGAAGGGCAGCTCAAGCCGCTGCTGCGCGAAGGTGCGGATGGGCGCCTGCGCTGGCACTGGGACCCGGCTCTGCTCGATGGTCTGGTCAGCGAAAGCGAGCGCTATCAGCCGCGCCTGTTCTCGGCCGCGGCCAAGCTGCAGGTTCCGCTGCTGCTGCTTTCTGGCGGACGCAGCGACGTGGTGTCCCACGCTACCGTCAATGAATTTCTGCAACTGGTGCCGCACGCGCGGCATGTCGAGCTGCCGCAAGCTACGCATATGCTGGCGGGCGACGCGAACGACGCATTCACGCGTGAAATTGCACGCTTCGTGCGTGATCTGGAATCGGCTGGCGTTCGGCATAACGCCGGTGCTGCGTAACGTAAGAGTGAGGTGTTGAGATGTCCGTTCTACTGACCCTACTGGCGGCGCTGATTGCGACAGGCGCCTGCGCCTACCATCGCAGCAGCCTGCGGACCTGGGCCATTGTCACCACGCTGGCGACGCTGATCGTCGGCGTGATCGTGCAAGCGCCCTGGACGACGGTGATCCTGCTGATTATCGAGGCCCTCATTGCGGTGCCGTTGCTGATGGTCGGTTTTCGCCGCAAGAAGATCAGCGCGCCGCTGCTGAAGCTGTTTGCCAAGGTGACGCCCAAGCTGTCGGCCACCGAGCAAACCGCGCTGGAGGCCGGTACGGTCGGCTTCGAAGGCGAGCTGTTCTCCGGCAAGCCTGACTGGCACGAGCTGCTCAAGCAGCCCAAGCCCGAGCTGAGCGTCGAAGAGCAGGCCTTCATGGACGGCCCGGTCGAGCAACTGTGCGGCATGATCGACGATTGGCAGATCACGCATGAGCTGGGCGACCTGCCGCCGGAGGTCTGGGACTTCATCAAGAAGAACAAATTCTTCGGCATGATCATCCCGAAGCAATATGGCGGTCTAGGTTTCTCGGCGCTGGCGCATTCGGCCGTGCTGCAGAAGCTGTCGACGATCTCGGCGACGGTTTCTTCCACCGTTGCGGTGCCCAACTCGCTGGGCCCGGCCGAACTGCTGCTGCATTACGGCAGCGACGAGCAGAAGAACCATTACCTGCCGCGCCTGGCGATCGGTGAAGAGATTCCCTGTTTCGCGCTGACCGGTCCGTATGCCGGCTCCGATGCGACCTCGATCCCCGACTACGGCATCGTCTGCAAGCAGGTGGTCGACGGCGTGGAGACGCTGGGCATCCGTCTGACTTTCGACAAGCGCTACATCACGCTGGCGCCGATCGCCACGGTGGTCGGCCTGGCCTTCCGCATGTACGACCCGGACAAGCTGCTGGGCGATGTCGAAGATCTGGGCATTACCCTGGCCTTGCTGCCGCGTTCGACGCCGGGCCTGGAAATCGGCCGTCGCCATTACCCGTTGAACATTCCGTTCCAGAACGGCCCGGTGCACGGCAAGGACATCTTTGCGCCGATGAGCACGCTGATCGGCGGTGCGCATATGGCCGGCCACGGCTGGCGCATGCTGGTCGAGTGCCTGTCCGTCGGTCGTGCGATTTCGTTGCCGTCCAACGCCACCGGCGCCGTGCGCATGTCCGCCGCCGCCACCGGCGCGTATGCGCGCATGCGTAAGCAGTTCGGTCTGGCGGTCGCTCGTTTCGAGGGTGTGGAAGAAGCCCTGGCGCGTATCGGCGGCCTCACCTATGCGACCGCCGCGCTGTCGCGTGCCACGGCCGCAGCGGTCGATCGCGGCGAGAAGCCGGCGGTGCCGTCAGCGATCGCCAAGTATCACGCCACGGAATGGGCGCGCATCGTTGCCGGTGACACCATGGACGTGCACGGCGGCAAGGGCGTGCAGCTTGGCCCGAAGAACTATGCCGGCCGCGGCTGGCAGTGCGTGCCGATCGCGATCACCGTGGAAGGCGCGAACATCATGACGCGCAGCCTGATGATCTTCGGCCAGGGTGCGATTCGTTGCCATCCTTACGTGCTGAAGGAAATGCAGGCTCTGTCGATCGCCGACTACGGCGATCGCCTGAAGACGTTCGACCGCCTGTTGTTCGGTCATATCGGCTTCGGTATTTCGAACGCAGTACGTTCGTTCGCGTTGGGCATCACCGGTGCGCGCATCGGCGAATCGGCCGGTGATGCCTACGTACGCCGCTACTACCGCAAGCTCAATCGCTATTCGGCTGCGCTGGCGTTGTGCGCCGATACCTTCATGGGCGTGCTCGGCGGCAAGTTGAAGTTCAAGGAGAAGCTCTCTGCGCGTCTTGGCGATGTGCTGAGCTTCCTGTACATCGCCAGCGCCATGCTCAAGCGCTACGAAGACAGCGGTCGCCCCGAAGCCGACCGGCCCTTACTGGCCTGGGCATTCCACGAGTGCATGTGGCGAATCCAGAACGCGCTCGATGGTGCGATCCGCAACTTCCCGGTGCGCCCGGTAGCCTGGCTGCTGCGTGCCCTGGTGTTCCCGCTCGGCCGTCGCGAAGTGCCGCCGTCCGATCGCCTGGGTCGCCGCGTTGCCGCGATCATCACGGCGCCCGGCGAAGCTCGCGATCGCCTGTTGCAGTGGACCTACATGACGCCGACGGCCAACAACGTCGTCGGTCGCATGAATGCGCTGCTACCGGATGTAATCGCCGCCGAGCCGGTCGAGCGCAAGTTCGCCAAGGCGCAGAAGTCCGGCCAGTTCAAGGCGCACGATTATGTTGGCCAGTTGGCGGAAGCCAGGCAGGCCGGCGTGATCACCGAGGCCGAGTTCGACTTGCTCAAGCGCGTGCGCGAAGGCGTGTTCGAGTTCATTTCGGTGGATGATTTCGAGCCGGAAGAACTGCGCTCGGCGCATGTGAGCGGTGCGAAGAAACAAGATGGCAAGCTGGCTGACGCCGCTTAAGCCGGCTTGATCCGTGCCATGAAGCCCGCTCCTGATCGAGCGGGCTTTTTTTATGAACATTGGTTGCTGCGGAGTGGGTGGTCGCGACTGAAGTCGCTCCTACAAGCTGGCTGTGCCCCGGCTAGCTTGTAGGAGCGACTTCAGTCGCGACCGCAACCCTGCCGAGCATCAAACGACCAGAACGCAACGGTTCTTGCCGCCTTCCTTGGCCTGATAAAGCGCACGGTCGGCAGCCTGGATCAAGGCTTCGTCGTTACCCACGCTGTCGTCGTGATAAGTGATGCCGATGCTGGCGCTCACGTTGGCGACGAAGTCGCCGTTTCGTCCCTGCAGCGGATAAGGCTCAGCTAGCATGGCGCCGATCGTGCGGCAGCGGTCCAGCAGGCTGCCGGTATCGCTGATGTCTTCGAGGATCAGGGCGAATTCGTCGCCACCCAGCCGCGCGACGGAATCGTTGACGCGCAGATGCTGGCGCAGGCGTTCGGCAATGACGATCAGCAGCGCGTCGCCGGCCGGATGGCCATGCCGGTCGTTGACCTGCTTGAAACCATCGACGTCGAGCAGGGCCAGGGCAAAGCCGGTGCCGTGTCGCGGTGCCCGCTGAATCGCCGTGCGCAACCGATCATGGAACAGAGTGCGATTGGGCAAACCGGTCAGCATGTCGTGGGTCGCCTGGTGGCGCACCTGAGCTTCGGCACGTTCACGCTCGGCAACTTCTTCGACCAGTTGCCGGTTGCGCGCGGAGAGTTCGTCCATCGCCGTCTGAAGCTGCGCGCGCGCACTGTACAGCTCAAGGAATACACGGACCTTCGATTGCAGGATGACGTCGTTGACCGGCTTGGCGATGTAGTCGACGGCACCGAAGCGGTAACCCTTGAGCCGATTCATATCGTCCACGTAAGCGGCGGTGACGAAGATCACCGGCGTATCACGCAGCTGGTCGGTCTCGGTCAACAGTTGCACGACCTCGAACCCGTCCATATCCGGCATGTTCACATCGAGCAGGATCAATGCAAAACGATGGTCGAGGCACAGCGCCAGGGCTTCGTTGCCGCTGGTCGCTTCGATCAGCTGTGCACCGCAATCGGCGAGCAGGCGGCGCATCGCTACGAGATTGGCAGGGGTGTCGTCGACGACAAGAATCTTCGGGAGCATGGGTTTTTCAGCTAAGGCAGAGTCGGTTGAGCAAAGGGGCGATGGCGGTCAACGGAATACAGTGGTCGGCCCCGGCGATGTCGAGTGCGGCTTGCGGCATGGTGCGCACTTCGGCATCGGCCGGGTCCTGCACGATACTCAGGCCACCATGGCGGCGAATGTCGGCCAGGCCGCGCGCACCGTCCTGGTTCGCGCCGGTCATGACGATGCCGATCAGCGATGCGCGATAGGCTTCCGCGGCGGAGGCAAACAAAACATCGATGGACGGTCGCGAGAAATTGACTTTCGGATCGACCGACAGCGAAAAGCGTCCATCGTGTTCGACCAGCAGGTGATAGCCGCTGGGGGCGACATGCACCGTGCCGGCCCTTGGCGTGTCGCGCTCCGCCGCTTCGACCACCGGCAACGGCGTGTGCCGTGCCAGCAGTTCGCAAAGTATTTCGACATCGCTGGAACCGGTGTGACAGCAGACCAGGATGGTCGATGGAATGCGTGGATCGAGTCCGCCGAGCACGATTTCCAGTGCGGTGAGGCCGCCAGCCGAACATCCGATCGCGATGGCGCGCGGTGCGGTCATATCAACTCTTGTTGCCGAGCTGGTAGATGCGCAGCTTGGCATCCACGGGCGAGAAGTCGCGCGCGGACGGCGCAAAGTCGATGCTTTCGCGAATGCCCAGGCAAAGGAAACCACCACGGCGCAGGCTGTCGCGAAAGAGGTTGAGCGCGCGGTCCTGCAGGACGTCGCCGAAGTAGATCAGCACATTGCGGCACAGCACCAGCTGCGCTTCGCAGAAGACATCGTCGGTGACCAGGTTGTGGTTGGCAAATATGACGTTGCGACGCAGGCGCTCGTCGAGCTTGATCAACTCGTAGCGCGCGCTGTAGTAATCGGCCAACGAGTGAGCGCCGCCGGCTGCCGTATAGTTGCGCGACCACAACTGCGCTTCGCGTGCCGGATAGATCGCCTCCTGCGCTTGCAGCAACGCGGCGTCGTTGAAGTCGGTGGCATACAGCTGGCAGCGATCGTAAAGCCCGGCTTCTTCGAGCAGGATCGCCAGCGAATAGACTTCCTGGCCATGCGCGCAACCGGCCAGCCAAATATTGACCTGCGAATACGATGCGAGCACCGGCAGTATCTGGTCGCGCAGCGCGCGAAAGACCGGCGGATCGCGAAACATTTCCGATACCGGCACCGACAAGCCTTCCAGCACGACCGACATGAAGCCCGGCTCGTACAGCACCCGTTCGATCAGGCCGCTGACCGTACGCATGCCCTGGGAATGCGACAACTGCACGATGCGCCGTTTCAACGAGGCCGGCGCGTATTGGCTGAAATCGTAACCGTGGCGCAGTTGCAGGGCGCGCAGAAACAGTTCGATCTCGATGTCGTCCGGCGTGACGGCCATGGCGGTCAGCGATGCAGCCACACGCGCATCATCGACGACAGCTTGTCGATGTCGATCGGTTTGGAGAGGTAGTCGTTGGCACCCACTTCCAGACACTTCTCGCGGTCGCCGCGCATCGCCTTGGCCGTCAGCGCGATAACCGGCAGCTTGAAATGCTTAGGCTGCGCACGGATCGCCTTGATGGTCTCGTAGCCGTCCATCACCGGCATCATGATGTCGGTCAGTACCAGCTCGATATCGTCGTTTTCCGAGAGCGCCTTGAGCGCCTTCTGGCCGTCCTGCGCCATGGTCACGGTGAGGCCCCATTCGCGCAGGACCTTCGACAGTGCAAACAGATTACGCATGTCGTCGTCGACCAGGAGAATCTTGCGCCCGCGCAGCTCGTCGTCGATCGCCGTGCGCTGACTGGCCGCCGCGGCATGGCGGCGATCATGGCGCACGCTGTGCAGGAACAGGCTTACTTCGTCGAGCAGGCGTTCCGGCGCACGCGCACCCTTGACCACGATGCTGTCGGTGTAGCGGCGTAGTTTCAGGTTTTCCTCGCGACTCAGGTCGCGTCCGGAATAAATCACCACGGGTGGAATCTGGCCGCGGTTGGAGAGTTGCTCCAGCAGCTCCATGCCGGACATGCCGGGCAGGCCAAGATCGAGCACCACGCAGTCGTAGTCTGCGTGAGCGATCCGCTCCAGTGCCTGTTCCGCACTGGCGGCTTCGTCGATGGTCACGCCATCGTCATTGAGCAGTGTGCGGACGGCCGCGCGTGAATCCTCGTCGTCATCGACGATCAGCAAGTGACGGGTGCCGCCTTCGGCGAAATGCAACAGGCGTTCGAAGGCGCCATTGATCGCCTCCCGGCTGACCGGCTTGGTCAAGAAGCCGACCGCGCCCATTTCGCGGCCACGGTGGGCTTCGTCGACGGCGGAAATGAAATGCACGGGGATATGGCGGGTGACGTTGTCCGCCTTGAGGCGTTCGATCACCGTCCAGCCGTCCATGCCCGGCAGCATCACATCCAGCAGGATGCCGGCAGGTTTGTAGCGTTGCGCAAGCTGCAATGCAGACTCGCCCTCCGCCGCGGCCAGCACGCGGTAACCCTTGCGATGGACCATGTCGGCGAGGATGCGGGCAAAGATCGGATCGTCCTCGACGATCAATACGACCTTGTCGTCCGGTGTCAGATGCGCACGATCGTCTTCGATGGTTTCGGGCAGCAAGGCGTTCGTTACCGGGGCACGGGAGTAGCTCGCCTCGACCGTGCCTGGCGCTTTTTCCATCGACGCGCTGACGGCTTCGGTGGCCTCGGGCAGCAAGATGGTAAAGGTGCTGCCACGTCCCTCGCGGCTGCGCAGGTCGATGCAGCCTCCCAGTAGTTCGGCGATGCGCGTCGAGATGGCCAGCCCCAGGCCGGTGCCGCCGTATTGGCGACTGGTGCCGGAATCGACCTGCTCGAAGGCATTGAAAATTTTCTGGAACTTGTCGGCCGGAATGCCGATGCCGGTGTCGCTGACGGCGATGGCGATCACCGGCTTGCCGGTCAATCGCTCGGGCAGTGCGATGTCGGCTGTGGGGCGACCGATATGCACCGTGACCGTGCCCTGTTGAGTGAACTTGAAAGCGTTGCCGACCAGATTGTTGATGACCTGCTCGAGCTTGGGCGAGTCGGTGCGTACGACGGCGGGCAGGGCCGGGTCGATCTCCACGCTGAAACCGACCTGCTTTTCCTGCGCGACATGATCGAAGGTGCGTTTGAGCGTGCGAATCAGGTTGTTCAAGGGGAAGTCGGCCAGATCCAGCTCCATCTTGCCGGCTTCGATCTTCGACAGATCGAGGATGTCGTTGATCAGCCGCAGCAGATTGCTGCCTGAGTCGTGAATGATCCGCGCCGATTCGACCTGCTCGTTGTTGAGGTTTTCCTCGCGGTTATCGGACAGGCTGCGTGAAAGAATCAGCAGGCTGTTGAGCGGTGTGCGCAACTCGTGCGACATGTTGGCGAGGAACTCGGACTTGTACTGGCTGGCGCGCGCCAATTCTTCGGCCTTGTGCTGCGTGTCGCGTTGCAGTGCTTCAAGGACGCGCTTTTGCTCGTTGAGTGTCTCGGTCTTTTCCCGCAATTCTTCGTTGGATGCCTGCAGTTCTTCGGTCTGCACGCGCAGCTCTTCTTCCGAGGCGACCAGGCGTTGCGACTGCTCCTCGAGTTCGGCTGTCTTGGCCTGCAGGGCATCGTGACTGTCGCGCAGCACTTCTTTCTGTTGCCGCATGACCAGTTCGGAGGTGCGAAGGTCGTCGGCCTGCTCCTGGGTCTGTTCCAGCAACGCCTGCGTGCGAATGGCGCGGGTGAGGTTTTCCTGCGTCAAGCCGGCGATCGGCAGCAACTCATCGAGCAATTGACGATGCAACGGCAAGAGGGAGCCAAAACTGGCCAGCTCAAGAACGCCACAGAGTTCGTCGCGTGCCATGACCGGCATGATGATGATGCAACGCGGCGGTGCTTCGCCGCTGCCCGAATGGACGCGTACGTAGTTTTCGGGCACTTGATCGAGCACGATCACCTTGCGCTCGATCAGGCATTGGCCAACCAGGCCTTCACCGGGCATATAACTGTCCGGACCCTGCCAAGTCTGGCGCAGCCCATAGCTGCCGAGCAGGTCGAGTTGCTCGCGCTGGTTGTCGTAAAGGTAATACATGGATAAACCGGCGCCGAGCAGGGGCACCAGCGACGAGGTGAGCTCGCGGGCGAAATCGCGATGGCTGGCTGTCTGCTGCAGGCGCCTGGCGATATCCGAGATCTGCGTTTTCAGCCAGGTCTGCCCCTGTGTTTCTATCGACATGCGCTTGAATACTTGCAGCGCACGAGCAATCTCGCCGACTTCGTCCTTGCGCGTTAGTTGACGTACTTCGATGTCGTGGTCGTGGTTCGACAAACGGGTCATCAGGTCGGTGATGCGACGTAACGGGCGCGTGATCAGACGATAGGTGAGGCTGATCACCGCCAACCCGAAGATCAGGCCGAGCAACGCAAACACGACGTTGACGGCGCGGGTGGCATTGAGCGTGTTGGTCAACGTTGCGTTGCGTATGGTCAGCAAATCGCTTTCGGTATGCGCCATCTGGTCGATCAGCGCATAAGCATCATCAAGACGCACCGTGCGGTGGGCGATATAGTCGTTGCGGATGCGCTGCAATTCCTGCGCCGCCTTGATCGGATCGGGCTCGGTCATCTTGCCGATGGGATCGACTGCATACGTGGTGACTTCACGCTGCCACTGCGTGATCAGAGCCTGGATGCGATCGATCCGTGTCTGCTGTACCGGATTGTCCACGGTGAGTTTGCGCAGCGTATCCAGATGTGTCGTGCTTTCGCTGACGCCGGTGCGAAAAGCGGTGCGCTCTTCGGCGTGCTGGTTGAGCACATAGCCGCGGACGCCGACTTGACCGGTCTGCATGGCCAGGCGTACCTGGTCCAGTTCGAGCAGTACGTTATAGGTGTGGGTTGCCCACCGGCGGTTCTCTTCCTGCTTGTTTAGCGCCGAGAGCGTGACAATGCTGGCCAGCAGGAACAAGCCGACAAGCAGCCCAATGGCCAGCAGAATCTTGCGCTGGATAGGTTGATCGGCAAGCCAGGTTTCTTTCTTGGTATCCGCCGCCATGCAAACCGTCTTTGGTTTTGAACGGGAACCTCGCTCGAGGCTGCACCGTCGGGTTTTTGTCTGCGGCCGCCATCCCAGTCGGTCGCGGGTGAAACTTCAGTGACGATGCCAGCTTGGTGCAATGAACGAGCGTCGGCGCCAGGCTATGACCAGGAGCGCCGTGGTGAATGTCGAGCAGATCAGCAAAGCGATAACCGAGGCCTCGGCACCGAAGACGCCGCCGCTCAGCCAGTTTGGACCAGTGCGAGAGGACACCAGCCAGCCGTCGGCGTGCGTGCCGGAAACCGGGATGCCGAAGACGGTCCCCTGCATGAAGTTCCAGGCCGCATGCATGCCGATGCAAGGCCATAGCGAACGGGTCACGTGGTAAAGCATGCCCAGCATCAGGCCGGCCTCGATGGCGATCGCCGCCGAACTCCACAGCGTTGCGCCAGGATTGAAAATATGCGCCGCGCCAAAAAAAAGCGCCGAGATCACCAGCGCCCAGACCGTCCCCATGCCTTCCTCGACAATGCGGAAGAGCACGCCACGGGTAATGATTTCTTCGGCGATGCCTGCACCCAGGCCCGTGGTCAGCAGGGCTGGCAGCCAGTCCACCTGGGGGTTGGTGCCGGTGACGTGATAGATGCCAAGCAGCCACAGCACGCCGGCGACGGCACTGAAAAGAACGATACCGATAAGAATGCCCACGCCGCCCCCCAGCGGTAGCCTGCGGGGCGACAGTTCGCGGGGACTGCGGCGCTCTATCAGGCGCACCAGCAGCAGGTAGGCGATGACCGCAGGGAGCACCTCGCCCAACAGCTTGGCCAGCGCGCGTTCCGCCGGTGCTGCCTTGGGATCGCCGAGGCCCCATTCGGCCAGGCCCAGGTGAACGATGGCGCTCAGGGCGATCATCGTGACGGTGAAGAACACGATCCGCCCTACGGGCGACAGCACCACCCAGCGTTGCCATTCCGGAGCGTCAGCCGGTGTGGTGAAGGCGAGTTCTCCCGGCTGCATATATTCCCCTGTCTGGCCACGGTCTGCGGCCAGATTACCCAAGTTTGGAGATCGCGTTTAGACGTCGAGCGAAGTAGCGTGCTCGCGGGTGGCGGAAAAGCGCACATCGGGCCAGCGTTCCTGGGCCAATTGCAGGTTGACCCGGGACGGGGCCAGGTAGACCAGCTCGCCGGCCGCATCGATGCCGAGGTTCATGGCGTTCTTTTCGCGGAATTCGGCCAGCTTCTTGGGGTCGCCGCAGTGAATCCAGCGAGCGGTGACGACACCGACGGTGTCGAAGCTGGCATCCACCCCATACTCGTCCTTGAGGCGGTAGGCGACCACGTCGAACTGCAGCACGCCGACCGCACCCAGGACCAGGTCGTTGCTCATCAACGGGCGGAAGAACTGCGTGGCGCCTTCCTCGGACAGCTGGGCCAGGCCCTTCTGCAGCGCCTTCATCTTCATCGGATCGCGCAGGCGCGCGCGGCGGAACAACTCTGGCGCGAAGTTGGGAATACCGGTGAAGCTGATCGGCTCGCCCTCGGTAAAGGTGTCGCCGATGCCGATGGTGCCATGGTTATGCAGGCCGATGACGTCGCCCGGATAGGCCGACTCGACGATTTCGCGGTCGCTGGCCATGAAGGTCAGCGCGTTGGCGATGCGGACTTCCTTGTTGGTGCGTGCCTGCACCATCTTCATGCCGGCGCTGTAGGTACCCGAGCAGATGCGCATGAAGGCGATGCGGTCGCGGTGGGCCGGGTCCATGTTCGCCTGAATCTTGAAGACGAAGCCGGTGAGCTTTTCTTCCTCCGGCTCGATCGTACGGCCCAGGGTGGCGCGGGGTTTGGGCGACGGGGCGTTTTCGACGAAGAAATCCAGCAGCAGCTGCACGCCGAAGTTGTTCACCGCCGAGCCGAAGAACACCGGCGTCTGCTTACCCGCCAGGTACAGATCGAGATCGAACGGGTTGGAAGCGCCCAGCACCAGCTCCAGTTCGTCGCGCAGCTCGGCCAGGGCCTCGGCGCCGACCAGGGCTTCCAGGCCGGGTGCGTCCAGGCCCTTGAAGATGGTCGAATCCTGGCGGGTGAAGTTCTTGCCGGGCTCGAACACGTGCACTTCGTCCAGCAACAGGTGATACACCCCCTTCAGGCGCTGGCCCATGCCGATCGGCCAGGTCAGCGGCGCACAGGCGATGCCCAGCACCGACTCCACTTCGTCGAGCAGCTCGATCGGCGAACGGCCCTCGCGGTCGAGCTTGTTGATGAAGGTCATGATCGGCGTGTCGCGCAGGCGGCACACCTCCATCAGCTTGATCGTGCGTTCCTCTACGCCCTTGGCGCAGTCGATCACCATTAGCGCGGAGTCGACCGCGGTGAGCACGCGGTAGGTGTCTTCGGAGAAGTCCGCGTGGCCCGGGGTGTCGAGCAGGTTGACGATGCGTCCCTCATAGGGGAACTGCATCACCGACGAGGTCACGGAAATGCCACGTTCCTTTTCCAGGGCCATCCAGTCGGAGGTGGCATGCCGCGCCGCCTTGCGTCCCTTCACCGAGCCGGCCATCTGGATGGCGCCGCCGAACAACAGCAGTTTTTCGGTCAGCGTGGTCTTGCCGGCGTCAGGGTGGCTGACGATGGCGAAGGTGCGGCGACGGCGGGTTTCTTCGAGATGCGTGGACATGGAGGGCGGGCATGCGATGGGCGAACCGCCAATGATACCAGCCGGTTGGAGCCGGGAAGGGAAAACTTGAGGTGTGTCAGGTTCTTCCCCGGCCCTGGCGCACTACATCCGAACCACTTGCCCACCCTCGGCCCGCCGCAACGGTGGCCGGTAGGCGGCCACTCTCCCTTCAGCGCTTGCCGCATAGGCGGCCGCCTGGGCGCGACGTTCGTCCAGCCCGCTAACCGAGCAGCAGGTCTTCGTAGAACGCCCCGTAAGGTTCAGTCGGATGCGCAATCTGGATTTCCAGAATCCACAGTCCAGAGGACGGTGTGGCATCCAGTTCGCCAAGATCGCCAGCCTTATGAATCGAATGTGGAAAATCGCTAACCCTATGACCTTTGATCGCATGATTGAACCGCCACCCCATCGTCTCAGCCTGCTGTTCGGCAAACGCATAGAGCGCTTGCCCACTGATGCCATCCCTGCGCCACGCCTCGGCGACGATTCGATGCAGCTCACGCGCGGCGTCGGCACAAGCCTGACGTTCGGGTGCGTGACCGGTCACGAAGGTATCGCCCACATCGCCCTCGTGGCCGTCGAAAACCAGGCCCAGGTCGATGAAATAGATGTCGTTCTCGCCGAGCCGCACGCTGTCGTCGGAGCGCTCGCGATAAATCTTGGTGGTATTGGCGCCGATCCGGACGATCGTCGGGTGCCAGAGCCGTTCCATGCCGAGGCTTTCGAAAACGGCGGCCGCTTCGGTGCGCGCCTCGGCCTCGCTGATGCCGGGTTGCATCCGATTCCGGATGCCTTGCAGTGCCTGCCAGGAGAGTTCGCGCGCCCGCTGCATCAGGGCAGGGTCAAAGCGTGTGCCGACGGCTTCTCGTTGGGTGGCTACTGCATTCAAAGGGACGGTTTCGCTTAAGGCTTGTGGGACGCCGTGCGCGAGACCTGCGGCCTTTTGCCGCGCACAACCCAAGCCTGCCACTTCGGCCGATGACATGCATGCGGCGGAGCACCATGCAGACGTGTAGGTCAAACAACCTCAGTTTTCATCGTCGCCCCGGCGAACGCCGGGGCCCAGCGTCTTTGACACGTTGCAGCGTAAGGCACTGGACCCCGGCGTTCGCCGGGGCGACGGACGGAGAGGAACTTTGAGGCTCTCTTGAGCCGCTCAGACGAACAGCAGCACCAGCCCGATAGCCGCAGGCAAGGCCTGGACATAAAGAATCTTCCGGCTAGCAGTAAAACCGCCATAGATGCCGGCGATCAGCACGCAGCCCAGAAAGAACATCGCCACGTCGCTGCGATGCGCAGCCAGAGCCCATACCAACCCGGCGGCGAGAAACCCGTTATAGAGCCCTTGGTTGGCCGCCAGCGTCTTCGATTGCGCGGCAAATTCCGCGGTCAGGCCGAATGCCCGGCGGCCCGTGGGTTTGTCCCAAAGAAACATTTCCAGCACCAGGAAATAGACGTGGAGCAGGGCGACGATGGCAATGACGATGCTTGCGGCGATGGACATGGTGCTCCCCTTGAATTTGGAGCAGTTTTACACGCCAGAGCCGCAATGACGAAGAGGGCGCAGTGCCCTCAAGAGGCTGAAGGGAAGGCTCTGTCCAGCCAGTCCGGTACCGGGATGCCTTTGCTGCGCAAAAATGCCGGGCTGAACAACTTCGCTTGATAGCGTGTTCCCGCATCGGCCAGCACGGTGACGATCGTATGGCCCGGTCCCAGCTCGCGTGCCAGGTGGATGGCACCGGCGACATTGACGCCGCTGGAGCCGCCGACGCACCAGCCTTCATCGTGCAGCAGGCGATGCGCGATCGGGACGGACTCCTCATCCGGGATCGACCAGGCCAGGTCGATCGGCGCGCCGTCGAAATTCGCGGTGATCCGGCTCGATCCGATGCCTTCGCTGATTGAATTGCCCTCGGCGACCAGCTCACCGGTTTGTACGTAACGCGCCAGGGCCGAGCCCGCCGGGTCGGCCAGGGCGATGCGGATCGCAGGTTTCCGGGCCTTCAGGGCACGTCCCACGCCAGCCAGCGTGCCGCCCGTACCGGCGGCACAGACGAAGCCATCGAGCTGTCCCGCGGTCTCCTCCCAAATCTCGACACCGGTAGTGGCTTCGTGAAAATCGCGATTGGCGGTGTTGTCGAACTGGTTGGCGAACCAGGCGCTGCCCGGGTCGGCCTCGTTCATCGCCTGGGCCTGCGCCCGTGCATGGTGGGCGTAGTGGCCGGGATCCTTGTAAGGCACGGCAGGCACGAGGCGTACCTCGGCGCCGGTCAGGCGCAGCGCGTCGATCTTTTCGCGGCTTTGCGTCTCGGGCATGAAGATCAGCGTGCGGTAGCCCCTGCTGGCCCCAAGCAAGCCCAGTCCGATGCCGGTATTGCCGGCCGTGCCTTCTACGATGGTGCCGCCGGGGCGGATCAGGCCGCGCCGCTCGGCGTCGTCGAGCAGACCCAGTGCGGTGCGGTCCTTGACCGAGCCGCCCGGGTTCAGGAACTCGGCCTTGGCGAGAATATGACACCCGGTGAGCTCGGATGGGCCGCGCAGGCGCAGCAGGGGCGTATGGCCCACGGTGGCCGGAAAGTCGGAGCGAATGTTCATCGGATAGCCCGATTCTCAAGGTGTCGAAAGGCTGCAGCTTATGCCTTTGCGACGAGCGATGGCAGCGGATTCTGGTTTTTGCGATGGCTTGGGCCAATACGGCGCAAACCCGCGCCGTGACTGGCCTTATGACATTTCGTTACAAGATGGAAAGATATACGCCTAGACGTTTAGACGTCTATTGACACACGAATGGATGATCACTAAAGTCTGCTGCACTCATCGAGACCGGCTGAGGGACAGGCCCTTTGAAGCCGGGGCAACCTGCAGATTTTCTGCAACGGTGCCAACTCCTGCGGAGGCGTTCCCCAAAAACGCCGACGAGAGATGGGTTGAATTCCTTAAGCCGCGCGTCCCTGCGTGGCAAGGGCTTCAAACCTCTCTCAGGTCCGCAGGGCGATGGACGAACCGGAGAGCGTTTCAGATGCCCAGCCAAGCCAACCCCGTGCCGCCGCCAGTGTTCGCCGCAACCTCGTTGCCGGCCGCAGCTGTGCGTGGGGATCTCACCGCTCAACGCAGCACCCGGCGCGTCACGCTGACGCCCAAGTACGGCGCGGCGCCGTGCGAAGTCGATGTGCGCTACCTCTGGTGCGGTGCGCCGGATGCGCCGACGGTGATCGTGCAGGGCGGCATTTCCGCCGATCGCGACGCGGTGACCTTCGGCGACCAGGCCGCCGGTTGGTGGCAGGAATTCATCGGTGCGGGCCGTACCGTCGATCTCGATCGGTATCGCGTGCTGTCGATCGACTGGCTGACGCCCGCTGACCTCGGCAATGCACAGGCCATCTCCAGCGAAGATCAGGCCGATGCGCTGGCGGCTCTGGTCGATGCACTCGGGATCGGCCGCGTGCACGCTTTCATCGGTTACTCGTACGGCGGCATGACCGGCCTGGCATTTGCCGCGCGTCATCCGTATGTACTTGATCGCCTGGTGCTGCTGGGTAGTGCGCATCGTCCGCATCCGCTGGCTACGGCGCAGCGCTCCGTGCAGCGCAGCATCGTGCGCCTGGGCGTGGAAAGCGGTCAGCCGGAGCAGGCGCTCGCGCTGGCGCGTCAGCTGGCGATGACCACGTATCGTGGCAGCGAAGAATTCGTACGCCGTTTTGCCTCCGCACCCGAGTATCGCGACGGTCGTTTTCATTTCCCGGTCGAGGACTATCTCGAACAGGCCGGGCGCCAGTTCGTCGCGCGCTTCGATATCGATCGCTATCTCGCCTTGTCCGAGTCGATCGATCTGCACGACGTGCGGCCGGAACAGGTGCCGACGCGGACCACCTTGATCGGCACGCCGTCCGATCGTCTGGTGCCGCTGGCCGATCTGTGCGAACTGCAGCGCCGCCTGCAAGGGCCGGCATCGCTGGAAGTGATCGACTCGCCGTACGGCCACGACGCCTTTCTCAAAGAATCCGACCGCCTCGCGCCGCTGCTGCGCGAAGCGCTTGCTTGAACCCAAGAAACGAGTATCCGGAGTTACCTTCATGAGCGACACCACCGCCCCCTGTACCCGCGCCGTGCGCGCCGGCATCGAATCGGATACGCAACACGGCGCGGTGGTGCCGGCCTTGCACCTATCGACCAACTACAGTTTCGAAGGCCTGGGCAAGAAGCGCGCATACGACTATTCGCGCAGCGGCAATCCCACGCGCGATCTGTTGAGCGAAGCACTGGCCGATCTGGAGCAGGGCGCGGGCGCGGTGGTGACCAGCAGCGGCATGTCGGCGGTGGCGTTGGCGCTAGAGCTGGTACCGGCCGGTGCAAAGATTCTTGCCGCGCACGATTGCTATGGCGGCACCTGGCGTTTGTTCGACGCATGGGCGAAGAAAGGTCGCTTCAGCGTCGAATTCGTCGACCTTACCGATAGCCATGCCCTGGCCGCGGGCCTGGCCAGCAAGCCGGCACTGGTGTGGGTGGAGACACCGTCCAACCCGTTGCTGCGCATTACCGATATCCGTCACGTGGCGCATGCCGCGCACGCCGCCGGGGCGCTGGTCGTGGTGGACAACACGTTCCTGTCGCCTGCGCTGCAGCAACCGCTGACACTCGGTGCCGATGTGGTCGTGCATTCGACCACCAAGTACATCAACGGTCATAGCGATGTAGTCGGTGGCGCAGTCGTGGCACGCGATGCCGCCGTGGCCGAGCAGCTCAAGTGGTGGGGCAACTGCAATGGCCTGACCGGTGCGCCGTTCGACAGTTTCCTCACCTTGCGCGGCCTGCGCACGCTCAGCGTGCGTCTGCGCCAGCATCAGGAGAATGCGCTGCGCATCGCCGAGTTGCTCGACGGACATGCCGCGGTACGCAAGGTGTACTACCCCGGTCTTGCGCAGCATGAAGGTCACGCGCTGGCGGCGCGCCAGCAATCCGGTTTCGGTGCCATGCTCAGTGTGGAACTTGAAGGCGACTTTGCGCAGATCGAAGCCTTCGTCAATGGCTTGAACTACTTCACCCTGGCCGAATCGCTCGGTGGCGTGGAAAGCCTGGTGGCGCATCCGGCATCGATGACGCATGCGGCCATGGCACCCGAAGCCCGCCATGCGGCAGGCATTGCAGATACGCTGATTCGCCTTTCCGTCGGCATCGAAGACGGCGACGATCTGCTGCGCGACCTGAGCCTGGGTCTGGAACGTGCGCAGGCGATTACCGCAAGCGAAAACAAACGCCGGGTGAGCGCATGAGCGCAGTGCTGGAGCAGGAGGTATCCGCTTCTTCGTCTACAGTCGCATCGAACGACATCGCTATCGTCCTGTTGGGTACCGGTGTAGTTGGCGGCGCGTTCCTCAAGCTCTTGTGTACGCCCGCCGGTGCGCGTCTGCGCCTGGTCGGCGCGGCCAATTCGCGCCGGCAGCAGGTTGAACCCGAGCAACTGGCCGCGCGCGATCTGCGTGAACGGTTGAAGCAGCAAGGTGCTGCGCGAGACGACAAGACATTGCTGGCGACACTCGATACCAGTCATGCATCGATCAAGGTCGTGATCGATGCGACTGCTTCCACCGATCTGGCCATACGCCACACCGAATGGCTGGCGCACGGTTATCACGTAGTGACGGCGAACAAGTCGCTGGCCGGCGGTCAGTTGAGCGGTTGGCGCGCCTTGCAGGCCGCGCGTGCCGGTGGCGCGCGCTATGGCGATGCCGCCACGGTGGGTGCCGGCTTGCCGGTGATCTCGACCTTGCGTCGCCTGCGCGATTGCGGCGACAGCCTGCTTACGCTCGAAGGGGTGTTTTCCGGTTCGTTGTCGTATCTGTTCAATCAATACGACGGCACGCGCCCGTTCTCCGCGTTGTTGCGCGATGCGCGCAAGCTTGGTTATACCGAGCCCGATCCGCGCGCGGATCTCTCCGGTGAGGACGTCGCGCGCAAGCTGCTCATTCTTGCGCGCAATGCCGGCTTCGCCCTGGGTTCGGATGAAGTCGTGGTTGAGAGTCTGGTGCCGGAGCATCTGCGCGACCTGAGTGCGGATGCGTTCCTCGATCGCCTGGAAGAGCTGGATGCACCTTTGGCGGCGCGTCATGACGAAGCGCGCTCGCGCGGTCAGGTGTTACGTTTCCTGGCGCGGCTCAACCAGCGTGGTCGCGCACGCGTGGGCCTGGTGGAAGTGCCTGTGACCCATCCTGCGGCACGTCTTTACGGTACCGACAACCAGTTTGCGTTGACGACGACGCGCTACAACACCCAGCCGCTGGTAATTCAGGGGCCGGGTGCGGGGCCTGAGGTGACGGCGCAGGCGTTGTTGGGGGATGTGCTCGCGTTGGGTTGATTGATTTTTTGTAGGGCTGGCTTCAGTCGCGACAAGCCTTAGTCCTTGGTTTTAGTTGCTAAGCCCGTTTCGTCACGACCTGGTTCTTGCCTGGGTGCTTGGGCGACCTGGCCGCTTACGCAGCCCCTCCTACATCGTCATTCCGGCGTAGGCCGGAAGCGCTTTTCAACAGCGAAGCTGGTCACCTAGCGGCGTCGGTGCTCGGTTCTTGCCTGGGTGTTCGGACGACCTGGCCGCTTACGCAGTGGGCGTTTCGAACGCCTGCCGGCGTCCGAGTCACTTTCTCTTTGCTGGCCCACGCACGCAGTGCGAACGGCTTTAGCCGGCCCGAAGGGCGGAGGACCTTTAGGTCCGGAGTAAAGAGAAAGTAACCAAAGAGAGAATGGCCTTTAGAGCCAGAGCTCTGAGCAGCATTGAGAGATAAAACCGTTCGGACCGCCTACTCGAACCAACAGGGGACACTTCTGGCGCTTCTGAGGTACGCCGGATCTGTGCGCGAGGCGTCGTGGCGCTGAGGACTTAAAGCCCCCCTCACCCTAGCCCTCTCCCCCGGCAGAGCCAGGGGAGAGGGGACTGACTGAGGGGAGCCTCGGTGTTGCGCACTTGCGATACCTGCTCCCTTTCCCCTGGCTTTGCCGGGGGAGAGGGTTGGGGTGAGAGGGGCTCTGGGTGCTTGTGGAGTGGCGACTGAGCGCGCTGACCGCGCAATTCAATGCCAACTTCTCCGCACGGCAGAAGCGCCGAGCATGGCTGGCCAGCTTGACTGCAACCGCATAAAAAAGCCGGGCATGTGCCCGGCTTTTTCGTTACGAATGCGCTTCGAGTTGCGCTTGTTCAACCGATGGGGTGCGCCAGCCCGACTTTGATCCCCAGATGAAAAAGATCAAGCCGACCACGGCGACCACGCCAAGGTCGATACCGTACGGGATGAAATCCTTGCCACCGAAATTCTTGCTGCCGATCCACGATACGAAGGCGATGGTCGGCAGGTAGACAATCAGCCACCACGCCCCCTTCAGCTGGCGACCGAAATCGTGCCAGCCGGCCTTGGCCTGGTAATACAGATACACCGGCAGCGCGACGACCATCAGCAGAATGATCTCGCCGGTCAGCGGCCAGGTTGCCCAGTACAGCAGCTCGGTCGCGAGAATGAACGCGAGTGCAGCCAGGATCGGCAGGCCGGCGATGCGCAGCGGGCGATGCAAGTCCGGGGCGGTGCGGCGCAGTGTCATGGCACTGACTGGGCCGGTCAGGTACGAAATGATCGTGGCGACGGAAATCACCGCCGCCAGCGTGCCCCAGCCACGGAAGAAGAACAGGAACAGGAACGACACCGCCAGGTTCAGCCACATCGCCGGGCGCGGTACGCCGAACACAGGATGGATATGGCCCAGCACCTTGGGCAAGGTGCCATTGCGTTCCATGCCGTAGATCATGCGCGCCGTGGTCGCCGTATAGGTAATGCCGGTACCGCTCGGGCTGATGAACGCGTCCAGGAACAGCAGGTTCGCCAGCCAATGCAGGTTCACCAGGATGGCCAGTTGAGCGAACGGCGAGCTGAAATCGATCCCGTGCCAGCCTGCCTTCGCCAGGAGGTCTTGCGGCACCGAGCCGATATAAGCCACCTGCAGAAGCACGTAGACGATCGTTGCGAGAGCGATCGAGCCCAGCACGGCAAAAGGAATGCTCTTGCCAGGATTGCGCGCTTCGCCGGCCAGGTTCACCGGACTTTGGAACCCGTTGAAGCTGAAGACGATGCCGGCGGTTGCCACTGCCGTCAGTACGGCCGCGATATCGATCGAATGCGCTTCGCCATGGATACCGACCGAGAAATTCTCGCGATGGAAGCCGCTGGCGATCAGGGCGACACCGGTGGCGGCAGGCACGATCAGCTTGAACACGGTGATTGCGGTATTGGAGCGCGCGAACAACTTGACGCTCCAGAAGTTGATCAGGAAGTAGATGATGACCAGCACGGCGGCGATCGCCAGGCCTGGCGGCGTCAGTTCACCGTGTCCACCCGGCGCATGCATGTACAGGTCCTGCGCCCACTGCCACTTCCAGCCGGCCATGTACTGCACGGAGGCCTCGGCCTCGACCGGAATCACCGAAACGATCGCGATCCAGTTGGCCCAGGCGCCGATAAAGCCCACCAGCGAGCCATGCGAGTAGTGGCTGTAGCGCACCATGCCGCCCGATTCGGGGAACATCGCGCCGAGTTCGGCGTAGGTCAGTGCAATCGTCATGATGATCGCCGCACCGAGCACCCAGGCCCATACCGCGCCGGGACCCGCCAGGCCAGCCGCCTTCCAGGCGCCGAACAGCCAGCCTGAGCCGATAATCGAGCCGAGACCGGTAAGCATCAGAGCGAAGGGGCCGACGTCGCGGCGGATCGAGCTGGAGGACATGGCTAACTTTCCCGTTGTACGGCCCAGGGGACCATAAAGTTCGGGATAGTCGCAAAGACGGGCGGGTATGTCACGTCACGATGGGGGCCGGCGGCCGCCGAACCCTCCCTCCGGCTGGCGGAGAGAGGGTCGCCGGTCTCAGTAGGGGCGTCCCTGGGGGTCGTTCCCGTAGGCGATATGCATGAATTGCGGATCGTTCTCGGCAATGTCCTGGATCTGTTCCGGTGACATGCCGCGGTTGCGCATGGCCGTCAGCTGGTCCGGGCCGGCGCCGATCAACTGATCGCGTTCGCCGGCGTTCTCGATACCGGCGCCTTCGAGGAATTTGTTCTGCGCTTCCTTGTATTCCTGTGCCTGATTGTGCTGCTCGACAAAATGCAGCGCCACGACCGCGACCGTGGCGATCGCGATGCCGATCGGTCCGGCGAAGCCACCGAGCATTTCCTCGCCACCGAAGGCGGCCAACGCCGAGCCGCCGGCGCCCACCGCGGAAAAAATCGCGGTCGGATAATCCTTGTCGGCCAGGCCTTGGAACGTACCAGCGGCGAAATAGCCAATGTTGAGTACGCCGATGAATTTCTCGGTCAGCTCGCTGGCGCCGAAACCCCAGCGTTCGAGTACGCCGTTCTTGTCCAATGCCTGGATGGTGTTGGCGAAGGCCGTCTTGCTGGGCGCCAGATCCAGTCCGAAGGCCATCGTACCCAGGACGTTCTGTACCGTCGGGTCGTCGATGGTCTTGCCGGTCTGGTTGATAAAGGCGGCACCCGTGATGCCGAAGGCCATCGTGCGGAATAGCATGCCCATGCGCGCATCGGTGAAGGGCAGCTCCTTGAGCTCGCTCAGTTCCTTTTGCGTATCGGCCAGGGCGTTGATGCCCTTGCCTTGCATGGCGTCCTCGAGCGACTCGCTCTTGAGCGACTTGAGCACGTCCTCGAGCTTGTCGATGCCCTCGTCGACTTCTTTCTGCGGAACGCCGAACATTTTGGCCATGGTGCCGCGCAACGATTCGAGCTTGGAAGTGGCCAGCGCGACGGTCTTGGGATCGTTCGGATTGAGTCCGCTCAATGACGGCATCAAGTTGCCGGTGACGTAAGCCTTGCCGACCGTCGCGGTAAAATCCTTGCCCTTGTGCGACAGCTCGATCATCAGCTTGGCCGCTTCGCCACCTTCTTCTCCCTCGAAGACGCTCGGATCCTGGCTGGCGGCGAATTCGATCGCCTCCTGGGTGTTGTCGTCGATCATGCCATCGACATCGCCCGGCGCTACGCCCAGCGACTTGATGTTGTCGGGCAGCGTGCTCAAGGCGGCGAGGTCGGTATTGAACGAACGTACGTCGGCAATGATCTTGTTCTTCGCGTCGGTCAGCTGGTTCTGCCAGTCCTTGCCCTTGCCGTCGATATACGCCTTGATGGCTTTTTGCTTCTGTGCGTCGGTAAGCCCGGGGCCAAGATCCTTGAGCATCTTGTTGAGCTCTTCGGTTTGTTTGGCGTAGGCCTGCATATCCTGTTTGATCTGCACTTTTTCCAGAAGGCCGACGCCGCTCTTGACCGACTGGACCATCTGCGTGGCAAGGTCGTTCTTGCCGTTGGCCTTGAGGTCGCTGGCGACAGCGAGGGCCAACGCCGGATCGCCGCCTTGCGAGATCGCCTGAGTGACGTCGGTGCGATTGGCCACCATCGAATTGCGCTCAAGATAACGCGCTACATCGCTGGCGAACGCCTGCTGCACGTTTTGCCCCTGGTCGCTGCCGCCCAGGTTTTTGAAGACGACAGTAAGGTTCTTGTAGACCTCGGGGTCGGACATCACATCGAGCACGGCCGCGTTGCTGGAAAAGAACGATTGGTCATCCTGCGCATTCCACCACTGGGCGGTGACCGCGCGGCCAAGGTCGGGCGCGCTGCGCGAAAGATCGGCCAGATACTTCGCGCAGTCCGCGGTGGATTTGCCGGCGGCATCGTGCGCGGCATCGGAAATCCACTGTTTGACACGCGGGTCGTTCAGCACGGCATCGACAACGGCCTTGGGCTGGCCTTGCAGATCGATGCCCTTGAGCTTGTCTTCGGCGCTCCAGTTACCCGAATAACCCGGAATCAGATCATTGGCCGTGGATCGTGTCTGGTAGTCGCCAATCTCGGACTTGATGTCGCCCGTGGCATCGGCGTCGCCCTGATGGCGCGCGAGAATCGCATTGCCGGCGCTGCTGATGATCTGATCCGCCGGAGTACGAAATTGCCCAGGCACGCCCTGGTTGCGCAACGCGACTTCGCCGGCGATCTCATCGTCGATCGCCTTGTTCATCGCGGTTCGGGCGGTGTCGACTTTCGCCGATTCCTCCTGGTTGATCTCGCTGCGGATGCCCATGTTGCGCGGTGCGCTGTCCAGTGCCGTGCTGCGGTCCTTGACCGCTTGCTGGTAAGCGGCGATGGCCGCATCGGTCTTTTGCGCCGGGGTCTGTGCAGCGGGTGCGGCAGCGGTGTGAACGGGATCTGTCGCGTCGGCCGGCAGTTGCAGCGACTGGCCGGGCGTGAGCGCCGTGTCCACCGTGATGTTGTTGCTGCGCGCCAGTTCCTCGGGCGTAACGTTATAAGCCTTTGCAACGCTGGTCACGGTCTCGCCGGATGTAACCACATGCGGCTTCGGTGGTGGCGGCGGTGGCGGCGTGTAGCGGGCGGGCGAGCCGGAATCGACGGGAAACATGGGATAGCTCCGTGCCGGAATAGGGGATGTGGTATTTACGCCCCGGCCCCGCTATCCCGGCAATACGGACTTTCCCTAGGGTGCGATCAGCACTCGATCACATTCACGGCCAGGCCGCCGCGGGAGGTTTCCTTGTACTTGTCCTTCATGTCGCGGCCGGTGTCGCGCATGGTGGCGATCACCTTGTCCAGCGAGACGCGGTGCTTGCCATCGCTCTTGAGCGCCATGCGGCTGGCGTTGATGGCCTTGACCGAACCCATTGCGTTGCGCTCGATGCAGGGAATCTGCACCAGACCGCCGATCGGGTCGCAGGTGAGCCCCAGGTTGTGCTCCATGCCGATCTCGGCGGCGTTCTCCACTTGCAGCACACTGCCGCCCAGCGCGGCGGTAAGGCCGCCAGCGGCCATCGAGCAGGCCACGCCGACCTCGCCCTGGCAGCCGACTTCCGCGCCGGAGATCGAGGCGTTCTCCTTGTACAGGATGCCGATCGCCGCCGCGGTGAGCAGAAAGTCGATCACGCCTTTGTCGTCGGATTTGGGACAGAAGCGCACGAAGTAATGAAGTACCGCCGGCACGATGCCCGCGGCACCGTTGGTCGGCGCCGTGACCACCCGGCCACCGGCCGCATTCTCTTCGTTGACGGCCAGCGCGTAGAGATTGACCCAGTCGAGAATCGTCAACGGATCCTTCAATGAGGCTTCCGGCTCGCGCCGCAGGTCTTCGGCCATCGCCGGAGCGCGGCGTGTGACTTTCAAGCCACCTGGCAAGGTGCCCGGCGAGCGTAGGCCGCGTTGCACGCAATCCTGCATCGCTTTCCAGATCGTCATCAGGCCGTCGCGGATCTCCTGCTCGCTGCGCCAGACCTTTTCGTTTTCCAGCATCAGTTGCGCGATCGACAGATGATGCTGTTTGCACAACGCCAGCAATTCGTCGCCGGTCGAGAACGGGTAGGGCAGTTCGGTGGTATCGGCAACGATGCGGTCTTCGGCCGCTTCGTCGGGATTGACCACGAAGCCGCCGCCGACCGAGTAATAGTCGCGCGTGGCAAGCACGTTGCCATCGGCGTCATAGGCGGAAAAGCGCATGCCGTTGGTGTGGAACGGCAGCTTCTGGCGCTTGTTGAAGACCAGGTCGCTCTTCTCGTCGAAATCGATCTCGTGCTTGCCGAGCACATTCAATCGATGCGTGTGGCGAATGCGCTCCAGCGTCGCCGGAATCCGATCGGGGTCGACGCTGTCGGGGTGCTCGCCTTCGAAACCCAGCAGCACGGCCTTGTCCGTGCCATGGCCGCGACCGGTCATGGCCAGCGAGCCGAACAGCTCGGCGCGCACGCGCACCACGCGATCGAGCACGCCTTTCTCCTCCAGCCAATGCTCGCAAAAGCGAGCGGCCGCGCGCATCGGTCCAACCGTATGCGAGGAAGACGGACCGATACCGATCTTGAACAAGTCGAATACGCTGACGGCCATGGTTTCTTTCAGCTCGGGGGCAACAATGGGGAATCCGCTATTCTACGCGGGCTGCATCCCGGTAACAGCCATGGCCGACCTGACTCTCTATCAACGCGATTATTGCCATCTCTGCGACCAGGCGCTTGCCGTGATGGCGCAAGCCCGTGCGCCGGATTTCGACAGTATCTGGGTGGACGACAGCCCGCTGCTGGAAGACCGCTACGGCACGCGCGTTCCGGTCCTGCGAGACAATCGCGACGGTCGTGAGCTGGATTGGCCCTTCGATGCCGACGCCGTGCAGGTTTTTGTTGCTGCGCTGCAGCAGCTTTAGCGGGCCGCCGAGGTCTTCAGCCGCCTGAGAATTTCCTCGCGCGCTTCGCGCAGGATGGAGTCGCGATCGAGGCTGGCGACGACCTCGGCCACGGCACGCTTGGCGCCGAGCTCACCCCAGGATTTGCCGGCGACCAGATAGCGTTCCGCCGCGCGACCGATCAATACAGTGGCATACCAGGCCATGGCGCCTTGTGCAGCAGCGGTGACCAGCACCGACAAACCGGCGCTTACGCCTTTCAATGCCGACGCGGCGAGCTGCATGCCCCAGATGGCCCCCATCAGCGCCGCCAGTTGGGCGGAAATCACGGCGACCAGACGGCCCGACTCGGCACGCGTCAGCGGCAGGCCGTACAAACGCGAAAGCTGCACCACCATTGCCGCATCCAGGCCGGCGGCGGCAAGCAGGTCCGCTACCGGGATCGGATTCAATGCGACCGCGACGCCCTTGACCAGACAGTAGTTGCGGATCAATCGCGTCGCCATATGGCGGCGGGTGTCGGCGATGCGTGCCGATACCTGATCGGTCAGCCGGCCGGCATAGAGCCCGGCGTTGAGTGCGGACAGCGTCTTGCCTTCGCGCCGGGCGATGTCCAGCAAGCGTTCGCGCAAGGCGGCCACATCCGGTGGAACGGTTTGCGTATGCGTGTGCTCGCGGCCTGTGGCATCCGTATCGATCACCTGGCGCGGAGTGGGACGCGCGGCGACGGCAATCACATCATCGGCGAGCAACAGGCCGTGGGTGCGTTCGCGCAGATGGGTAAGCAGCGATTGCCGCTCATCATCGCCATAACGGTCGGCTTTATTCAAAGCCAGCAGCAGCGGTCGCTGCGTTTGTGCCAGTACTTTCAACGCATCGAGTTCGTCGCGGGTGAGATCGCCGTCGGCGACGAACACCACTAGGTCGGCGATCTCGGCGACATCGAAGGCGAGACGTTCGCGCGCTTCGCCGTCCAGTTCGTTGATGCCGGGCGTATCGATCAATACCAGGCCTTCGTGCTCGGCTTCATCGAGCATAGCCTGTTCGGCGAGGGTGGTCGTGCCGTGCAGGACGCCCACCTCGAAGGCTTCGCGACCCAGCAGGGCATTGCCGAGCGCCGATTTGCCCGCCGAGACGCGGCCGAAAACGGCGATATGCAATTCACCGCGATCGAGCCGCTCGAGCATGCTTTCGATGCGGGTGAAATCGCTGGCAAGCTCGCTGCGAATGGCCGGCGGAATCGTTGGATCGTCCAGCAGCTGGCGCAGACTGTCGGCTACCTTGCCCTGAGCGCTCGTGCTCGACACGCCACTGGCGTGTGGGATGTCAGCGGGCTGGCCGGCTGTTCCCAGCCAGCCGCGCATGCGTTGCCATAGCGTGTCCATCGCCATGGCCCGGAGTTTACTTGGCCGTGAGCGTCAGGTGCGCGTTGATCTTGACGTCGGGGCCGATCACCGACGTATCGGCATATTCGCCACTACCGACCCCGAAATCGAGGCGCTTGACGCTGCCGGTGACATCGAGCGTAGCGCCGGTGCCCTGCGGCTTGAAGCTCACATTGAGGCTGACCGGCTTGGTCACGCCGTGCAGGGTCAGGTTGCCGTCGGCCACGACCTGGGCGCCGTTCTGGCGAAACGCCGTGGTCACGAAGTGCGCCTTGGGAAACTTGGCCGCGTTGAAGAAGTCCGGGCCCGGCAATGCGCCGTCGCGATCGTTGTCGCCGGTCTTGGCGCTGGTCAGATCGACTTCGACATCGAACTTCGAGGTCGCAAGTTTGGCCGCGTCATAGCTGATCGCCGCCGTCCACTTGCCGAACGTACCATCGAAGCTCTGTCCCTGGAAATTACTGGTAAAGCCCAGTTTGCTCGTTGCAGGCTGTACGGAGTAGTCGGCAGCGCAGGCAACACCGGGAATCGCTGTGGCAAGCAGCAGGGGGAGCAGTTTGCGGGCGAACGAGGTCATGATTTTTCTCCTTGTGAATTCGTATCGCGCAGTTTGCCGAACGGCAACATGCGGCGCAGGACATTATCTTTGTCGAACACGTGATGCTTCAGTGCGGCGCCGGCATGTGCCACCAGCACCAGGAGCAGAAAGTAAAAAAGATATTCGTGAATGCCGATCACGGTCTGCGCGAGGTCCTCGTTCTTGCTCGCGATTGCCGGCAGGTTGAACAGTTTGAACCATTGCAGCGGAAAGCCACGCAGCGAATTGAACCACCAGCCACTGAGCGGCAACGCCACGATCAGCACATACAGCAGGCCATGCACGATATGCGCGGAAACATGCTGCCAGCGCGGGCCGGGTTCGTCGGGCGGGCGACGATCCGCCATGCGCCACAGCAAGCGCAGCAGGAAAAGTGCGAGCACGGTAAGGCCGATGGACTTGTGCCAGGCGAACCAGCCGATCTTCTGCATGGGCGAGTGCGCCAGGTCCATGCACAGGCCGAAGATACCGTTGCCCAGGATGGCCAGCGCCATCAGCCAATGGAAAAACTTGGCGACCGAGCCCCATTGGCGGTCGTTGCTACGCAGGCTCATGGTGATTCCTTCGGGTTCGGGTCTGTGGATGAAGTCGGTGCCGGAGCCTCGTTCGCCTTGCCGGCATCATCGTCCTTGATGGCTTCCAGTTCCAGCCACACGCTGACGCTTTGCCCGATCGAACCCTTGAACGCGGTCATGCCGAAATCGGTACGGTCGAGCATCGCGTTGCCGGAAAAGCCGGCGACCGTATGCAACCCATAGATGGTCTTGGCGGCGCGATTGAAGGTGAAGTTGATGTCGATCGGCCTGGTGACACCGCGCAGCGTCAAATTGCCATGCAAGACGCCGTGGTTGGCATCTTTCTGTTCGACGCCGGTGCTGACGAAATGCGCGTAGCGGCTCTTGCCGCTATCGAGGAAGTCGGGTTTGAGCACGGCGGCATTCCAGGCCGCGTCGCCCATGTCCAGGCTGGCCAGATCGATATCCAGCTCGGTGGATGCCTGGCTCAGATTGGCGGGATCAAGGTGCAATACGCCCTTGGCGATGTGCAGCCGCCCAAAAGGGCGTGAATAACCGTTGTGGTCGATGCTGAAAAGGATCTGGCTGTGCACGGTGTCGTAGCGATAGCTCGACTCGGCCGCCTGGGCGACACCGAGCGAACCAAGGCTCAGGAACGCATAGCAGAGCAGGGTTTTGATGGGCATAAGGGAAAGTCTGGCCGATGAGAGGGGGAACGCCAAGCTTCGAACTTGAAACGGATTGTTTCTCCCGTGAATAGTTCCAGCGCGCCGCCGGTTCAAATCCCGGCTGTCGTGGTCACGCTATCGTTCAGACTGGCCATCCAGATCACGGCGTTCCCGCCACGCATCGGCGGTCAAGGTGGCCAGTTGACGTATCCGTCCCGCGCTGGCCTCGGTCAATAGTGCCTTCAATTTGTCACCGGCGTCCGTCTGGTCCAGCGTCTTGCGCTCGGCCAGCGACGCGGCCAGCGCGCGTCCCATGCTGTCGAAGATCAGTGCATAGGCGAAAGCATGCAGGACGCCGCCGCCCAGGGTGCCAAGGCCGGGAAAAGCCTTCAGCGCGTTGCCGGCGATGGCCAGTACGATCGAGCTGCCGGTACGCAGGGTGAGGCGCGCCTGCTGCAGGAAATCTTCGATCTGCACGTCGGTGACACGGATGTCGTAAAGCGTTGCCAACTCGCGCGTCAGTGCGGCGGCCAGGGCCCCCTGGATCACCAGGTCGCTGCCCGGCGCGACGGCGGCGAGCGCGCCGATGACTGCGCGACGGGCGTATTTGCGCACGATCTTTTCGGCATCGGCCGTGCGAGTGGCCGACTCCAACGCACCGGTGCTTTCGTGAAGTCCCGCCAATACCGCCCGCTCGCGTGATGGTTCAAGGCCGCTGGCGCCGGAGGCGGTAAGCCGAACCAGGGCATGGAGCAAAGGCTCGATCGACGGTCGGCGTTGGCGCTCCACCTGTTCGCTGCCGCCGTCAGCCAACGGACGCTCGAAACGCTCGCTGCCGCCTGCGCTGATGGCGACCACGGTTGCGGCGACGTCCCTGGTTTGCTGCTGCAGTCGTTTCACGATCAAGTTGCGTTCGCCTTCATTCCATTGATCGGCCTTGTTCAAGGCCAACACCAGGGGTTTGCCGAAATCACCCAACCAACGTACCTCCTCGACTTGCGTCCGCGTAAGGTCGCCTGCGCAGAGATAAATAACGGCATGTGCACGCAGCGCTTCCTGCCGTGCGATGTGTTCATGTGCCTCGCCGCCGGCTTCGCGGCTGCCCGGTACATCGGCCAACGTGAGCCGACGGCCATCGGGCAGACTGGCGTCGACGTGTTGGACCTCGCGAGTGGTGCCGCCGCGGGCATCGCTGCGAGTCAGCGCATGAGGCGCGATGGCCCGGATCAGGGTCGACTTGCCGGTCGAGATTTCACCAAACAATGCGACATAGACGCGATCGTCGTGCTTGCGCCGATCCAGCTCGGTCAGCTCGCTATCGAGCGTTGCCGTGTTGACGTTGCGCTCGCGCAGGCGTTGCAACCGATGTTCTACATCGGCACGATCGGCAACCTTCAATGCGCGACGTCTGCGGCGTGGACGCAGAAGCCACCACAGCAGCATCAGCCCCGCTAAGGCAAACAAGACCAGCACGGCGCCGAGCAGCCATTGCAACGCCACCGGTAGTGCCAGATAGCGCTGCATCAGCGCGAGCGCTCGCTCGATAACGGCAAAAAATAGCCAGATCAGAGCGAGTGCGGCGATGCCGGCCAGAACCAGACGAAAGCGAAATGTCATGTCGGGCGGATACTCCTGAGCAGCAAGCTAGATTGTTGTCGTGCAGAAAGACAAGTTGTTGGCTTACATAGTAAATAGAGTTTAGATGACTTACCGCCAGCGGAGCCTGGCTATGCTGGCGAGTGGAAAGGAGAGGGAGCCTCCATGATTTTTCAATGGTTTATAGGGACTGTGCTGGCAATGGCGCTAGTAGCTCCGGCGGTTTCGGAGCAAAAGCCGGCGCCCGGGCCGACCAAGTTTGCCGAGCCGCGTCCTACACCGCAGTTTCGCCATTTTGATAAAACCGACGGATTACCCGGTTCGGCCATCAATACCGTGGCACAAGATGCCACAGGCTATATGTGGTTTGGCGGTTCGGCAGGGTTGACGCGTTACGACGGCGTCGACTTCACCACATTCAGGCATGAGCCTGGCGACACAAGTACGTTGGCGAGCAACGAAGTGACCCGATTGGCGCCGATGTCGGACGGCCGATTGTGGGTAGCTACGGCCGATGGCGGTATCGATCGCTACGACCCCCGTCATCGCCGCTTCGAGCATTGGCGCCATAGTGCTGATCCGAACAGCTTGTCCGATAACAGCGTACTTGCGTTAGCACTCGCTCCTGACGAAAGCCTGTGGGTCGGCACCAAGGCAGGGCTGGATCGTCTGCTTCCGGATGGCTCGCGCTTTGAGCACATAGCGTTTCCGCACGGCGATCAACCGGATGACCGCATCGTGAGCGCACTGATGGCGCAGTCCGATGGCACGCTTTGGGTGGGTACGCGTTCGGGGAAATTGCTCAAGCGTACGCCGCGCGAATCGTGGCAGTCGATCGATGTGCCTTATGCGTCATCGGACAGCAACGAAATTCATCGCATCCAGGGTGATCGCGGCGATATCCGTGTGAGCGCACGACGGGGGCTTTTCCTGGTCGGCTCGGACGATCAGGCGCGTCCTGCGTTTGCCCATACGCAGCTGCCAACATCTTTCTATGTATTTGGCAGTACGCGCGATCTGAAAGGACGGCTGTGGCTGGCTACCATTCATGGCCTGGTGATGGAAGACGAGCGCTCCAGGATCCATCGCTTTCACTCCAAGCCGACAGTGATCGCCGGCTTACCCTTCGAGTGGGTGCTGAGCGTGACAAGCGACCGCGAGGGCGGCTTGTGGTTTACCTCTTACGAAGGCGGCGTAGCCTACCTGCCGCCGGGGTGGGAGGGATTTTCGCGGTACACGCATATACCGGATGACCCGTCCAGTTTGCCGGACAATCCGCCGTCCGTGGTTGCGCCCAGTGTGGACGGCAAGCTCTGGGTCGGCAGTTACGGTCGCATCGACAAATTCGACCCGACTACCGGCAAGACCGAACGGGTCATCGGCGATCTGCAACATCACGTCATACACATCATCGATAGCGGGGATGCGCTGTGGTTCACCGTGCGTGGTGAATTGCGACGTTTCAAGGACGGCAAAGTCGAGCAGATCGATCCCGGGCGGCGATGGATCACGCGGCCCGAATTGCTGGCGCGTGGGGATGACGGCACTATTTTTCTTACCGTTGCGCGTTATGGGGTGGTGCGTATTGATCCCGACTCCAAAAAAATAAGCGCTGTACCGATGGCACCGGGTATCCAGAACGTCGATCTGCAACCTGGCCTGCTTGCCGTACACGAAGGCAGGCTCTGGTATGGCAATCATGAAGGTCTCTTGCGCTGGAGTCTGCATCAGGACAGGTTGAACTGGGCGCCCGGCGTCGAGCGCGGCAAGCCCGTCACTGCATTGACTTTCGATGGTCAGGGATTCTGGTTGGCTCGGCTGGGCGAACTTCAGCGTTATCGGTGGGACGGCGACAAGGCCACACCCCTGGTCAACTTGACGGCACAAGACGGCTGGCACGATTCGGCCATTACGGATCTGGATGTGGACTCGTCCAATGTGTTGTGGATTTTCAGCGAATCGGGTTTATGGAGCTTCGATGCGCAGAAAGGCGCTTTACAACGATTTGGTGCGAAGACGGGTCTTATGGAAGGGACGGTGGGGCCGGGTGCCGTGAGTGTGGCCGTGACGCAGAATATGGAGCCGTTGTATGTGCCCACGCGGCGCGGTGTGATCGGGTTTCGTCCCGGTCATGCTCCGCATCCGCCTGTATCGCCGCCGCTGATATTTACTCAGTTGCGCGTCGAAGGTAGCCGGGGCCAGCGCGATCTGACTCCGGAAAACGGTGGTGCGACGATACGTTGGTTCGATCGCGGGTTGCATGTCCAGGCACGCATGCTTTCCTATGTGGATGCCAGCGGCATCCGATATCGATTCCGCTTATCCGACTTCGACGACGAATGGGTCGATACGGGAAAGCACGGTTCGCGCGATATCTCCGGCCTTGCTCCTGGCATGTATCGCCTGGATGCCGTTGCGCTCGACGCATCGGGAACTGTCCTGCAGCAGGCTTCGATATGGCTGCATGTGGAAATGCCGCCGTGGGGGCGCTGGTGGGCATGGTGTAGCTATCTGGTTCTTGCGATTTCGATGGCTCTGATCGTCTTCAGGGTGCTGCAGCAGCGCGCGGCGGAACGTCATGAGATTCTTTTTTCGGAGCAGCGCCGTGTTCTCGCGGAGCAGAGCAATGCCGCGAAAACGCATTTCCTGGCCACGTTGGGGCATGAAATCCGTACACCGATGACCGGCGTCCTGGGCATGGCCGAACTATTGCTGCATACCCCTCTGACGCCGTTGCAAAACGAATACGCCAGGGCCATGCGTCGGTCAGGCACCTTGCTGCTCAAACTCGTCAATGACGCGCTGGATCTGGCACGCATCGAAACCGGGCGGCTCGAACTCGAGTCCGCACCTTTCGATGTCGAGGATCTGATCGACGATGTGGTGCAGTTGGAGCGTCCACAAGCAGAGAAAAAAGGCTTGGCGTTCGAGCTCGATGTGGTCGGGCAACTGCCTTCGCACGTGTTGGGCGACGCCGTGCGCATCAAGCAGATTCTGTTGAACCTGATCAACAATGCGCTGAAGTTCACCGAGGTCGGCAAGGTGGTCTTGCGCGTGGAGCGCGTGGACGACGGTCTGGCCTTTACGGTGATCGATACCGGTCCTGGCGTCCCGCTGGAAAGTCAGGAGCGGATATTCGAGCGTTTCGAGCAAGGTCTGAGCCCGGAGCGGAGGAATGGCAGCGGTCTGGGTCTGGCCATTTGCCGTGAACTGGTCGCTTCGATGGGCGGTGCGCTTTCTCTTCGATCCTCCACGCCCGCGGGTAGCCGTTTTCACGTCCATCTGCCTCTCCCCGAAGCGGACATGGGGGCATCGTCTTCGAGCTGGGGCAAGCCAACGGCGGATTCATCCTCGTTGCGATTGCTGCTGGTGGAGGACGACATGATTGTTGCGGCCGTCGTGCGCGGGCTGCTGGAGCATCAGGGGCACACCATTCGTCACGTGCTCAACGGACTGGCCGTTCTGGTCGAGCTGGAGCAGGAACGCTACGACGCCATCCTGCTCGATCTGGACTTGCCCGGCCTCAATGGTTTCGAGATTGCCCGTATGGTCCGCAAGCGCGAAGCCGAAGGACCGCATATCCCGATGATTGCCGTCACTGCGCGCTCGGTTGCGGACGACGAGCAGCGAGTTAGGCTTGCCGGAATGGACGGTTTCCTGCGTAAACCGTTGAGCGGGCGTGAGTTAAACAAGATGTTGGCGGAGGTGGTCGAGCAAAAAAGCGCGATGCCGTCGACATAAATGCTCGTGCTTGCCCCGACGTTTTGGCATGATCGCTGCGTTAGGGAGAGAACATGCTGTCGTCAGTGCTGTTAAGTCTCGGGCTGCTGGTTGGAACCAGCCAACCGGTGCCTCCCTCCCCGGTGGCATCGACGAGTGCCCCTGCCATTTTGCTGACGCCGCAGTTTCGCCGTTATGGGACCGCCAACGGCCTGCCCAGCAGTAGCGTCTATGTGGCCGTACAGGACCGCGAGGGCGCGATGTGGTTCGGTACCAAGGGAGGTATCGCGCGCTTCGACGGCTTGGCCTTCCGGGTCTTCCGCCATGTTGCCGGCGACCCCGGCTCCCTGATCAATAACGGTATTTCGGCGCTGCTGGTCGACCAGAGCGGTCATCTGTGGGCGGGCGGCCTGGAGGCCGGGCTCAATCGCTACGATCCGATGCGCGATCGCTTCGAGCACTGGGGTCACAACGCCAGCGATCCGGGCAGCCTGGCCAGCGAAAAGGTCTGGGCGATCGCACAAACATCCGATGGCGTGCTCTGGGTCGGTACAGCTGGCGGCCTGGAGCGCATGAAGCCCGATGGCAGCGGCTTTACGCATATCGTCAACCCGCTGCTCGGCGACAAACCCGAAGCGTTCGGCATGATCGCGGCGCTTTATGTCGATACGCGCGACCGCTTGTGGATCGGCAGCAACTTGGGCGTGTTTCGCCGCGACCCCGACGGGACGTTCCATGCGATCCATCGCATGGACTCCGATCATCCGATCGACGCCTGGCGTATCGAAGGCGATGGCGACGAAGTCCGCGTCAGTGCGGTCAGGGGTTTGTTCTTCGTTGGACCGGACGACATCGCGCGCCCGTATGCGCAGGACAAGATCGCCAACGTCAATGTGCTCAGCAGCGTGCGTGACCTCAACGGGCGCCTGTGGGTCGGCACGCAACGCGGTTTGTTTCTGCAGAACGGCGGTGCCGGCCAGCCGATGACGCCGATCGTCGATCAACCGCTGTTGCCCGGCAACCTGCCGGGCACCTGGGTGTTCAACATCATCATGGACCGCGAAGGCGGCATGTGGATCACCCTGTTCGATGGCGGCATCGCCTATCTGGCGCCAGGATGGAGCCGGATCAGCCGATTCAGTCATGTTCCCGAGGACCCCAGCAGCCTGCGCGATTCGGAGGCTACGGCGGTCGGGCGCTCGAAGGATGGGAAGATCTGGGTCGGTGGCCGTGCCTCGGTGGTCGACAAGCTCGATCCGGTGACCGGCACCGCCGAGCACGTGCTGGGCGGCAAGCGCGGTGACGTGGTCGGGATCACCGAAGACGCGCAGGGGCGCCTGTGGGTGGTAACGCAGGGCGCGATTTATCGTTACGTCGACGGCAAGCTCGATGAGGTCAAGCCCGCACCGGAAGGTATGCAGCATCCGCTGGAGGTCGAGGAGGGCCCGGACGGCAAACTTTACGCCCGCACGTTCGGCGAGGGCCTTTACCGGATCGACCAGGACACTTTGCAAGTTACGTCGGCGCCGATTCGTCCGGCCGATGAGAAGGCCCGCTGGGGTAGTCAGCTTACGCTGCGCAATGGGATTTTCTGGTACGCCAGCGATGGCGGCCTGTTGCGCTTGAACAGCACGCACGAGTACTTCGAACCGGTACCGGGGGTGACCAACGACCGCGTCGTCGATGCCTTCGATTTCACCGATGACGGCCTTTGGCTTGCCAGACCCGACGGACTGGAACGATATACCTATGCAAAGGACGGCCTGACGCTGGTTCAAAAGGTCGATGCCACGCATGGCTGGCCGTCGATCGGCGTTTATGACCTGGCCGTCGATGCGCAGCAACGCGTATGGATATTCGGACGCGACGGTTTGTGGCGCTTCGATCCCGCCGACGATCAGTTCCGTCGCATCGGTTTGCAGGATGGCCTGATCAACGGCGAATTCGCGCGCGGCTTCGCACGCATGCCCAACGGTTACATCTATTCGCCGACCCTTGGCGGCGTGGTCGCGTTCAATCCGAACCTTCCCGACGTCAGCCCTTACGAACCGCCGCTGGCGATCACCGGTCTGCATATCCTGCGGCACGGCGCGCAGGTCGATCTGCCGTTGCACGACGACGTTGTCAATGTGGGCTGGGAAGATCGTGGGCTGACGGTGACCGCGCGCGTATTTTCCTATGTCGATACAGCATCGAATCACTATCGCTTCCGCCTGACCGATTTCGACAACAACTGGGTCGATACCGGTAACGTGGGCGTACGCGAATTCGCCGGCCTGGGTGCCGGCGATTACACGCTGGAAGTGATGGGTGCGGGTGCGGATGGGCAATGGAGCAGCCTGCGCCAGCCGCTGAAGATCCATGTCGATGCACCACCGTGGGTGCGCTGGTGGGCATGGTGCGCGTACAGCCTATTTGCCGCCTTGCTGGTCTGGCTGGTGCTGTTGATCTGGCAGCGCCGCTTGTCCAATCGCCATCGCATCCAGCTCGCCGAGCAGCGTCGCCACCTGGCCGAACAGGCCAGTGCCGCGAAGACGCAGTTCCTGGCGACGCTGAGTCATGAAATCCGCACGCCGATGACCGGCGTCATCGGCATGTCCGAATTGCTGATGGGTACGTCGCTGTCGCCACCGCAACGCGAATACACCGAGGCGATGCAACGTTCCGGCAGTTTGCTGTTGAAGCTGGTCAACGATGCGCTCGACCTGGCGCGTATCGAAGCCGGACGTCTGGAGCTCGACATGGCGCCGTTCGATCTGCGCGCGCTGGTCGACGATATTGCCAAGCTCGAGCGTAACCAGGCGAAGAAGAAGGGGCTGCGCTTTGAAGCCTCCTGTTCCGACGACCTGCCACAGTATGTGCAAGGTGACGCGATGCGCATCAGGCAGGTGTTGTTGAACCTGGCGAACAACGCGTTGAAATTTACCGAGCGTGGTCAGGTCGTATTGCGTACCGAACGTGGCAGCGACGGCATCATGTTCAGCATCACCGATACCGGTCCGGGTATTTCCGAAGCCGGGCAGGCGCGACTCTTTCATCGCTTCGAGCAGGAGAACGGACCGCAGCGCAATTCGGGTAGCGGACTGGGGCTGGCGATTTGCCGGGAGCTTGTCGGCTTGATGGGCGGCAGTATCGAGCTGGAGTCGAAGCTCGGACAGGGCAGCACGTTCCGCGTGCGCTTACCGTTGCGCGAGGTCGAGCCGGAGGCACCCGTGGTAGTTGTGCCAGCGGTCGCTACGCAGGAGCGATCACTGCATGTGCTGTTGATCGAGGACGACGCGATCGCCGCGGCGGTGATTCGAGGTTTGCTGGAACAACAGGGGCACCAGGTTCGTCACGTCAACAACGGCCTGGCGGCGATGGTCGAACTGGCGCAGGGCAGTTGCGATGCCGTGCTGCTCGATCTGGACCTGCCCGGTGTCGACGGTTTCCAGGTGGCACGCCTTATCCGGCAACGCGAAGCGCAGGGCGCGCATCTGCCGATCATCGTGGTCACGGCGCGTTCGGGTAGCGACGAAGAGTCCCATGCGCGCGAGATGGGCATGGATGGTTTCCTGCGCAAGCCGCTGACTGGCGAGCAGCTCGCCCATGCCTTGCGCATGGTCCGCGTGGTTGGCGAGCCCGTAAACTAAAGCGTTCGCGCGCTCACATGTCGAACTTGGCCAGTTCGAAGCCCAGCCGCTTGTATTCGGCCCAGCGCACGCGCGAGCCGTCGCGCTCGGCCGGATCGGCCGCCACCACTTCCAATACGCGTTCGTAACGACCGGGCGGACAGGTGTCACGCAGGTTGATGACCATCGGTCGATCGTCGGTATCGACACCCGGCGGTACGATCAGCACCGCGGTATGCATATCGTCGTCATCGCCCGCCAGTTGATGCGGGATGTAGACGTCTTCGTCGAAATCCCACAGCAAGGAATCCAACGCTTCGGCTTGCTCGAAATCGCGCGTGAGCACCAAGGTCGGCTTTTGCGCCGCATAGGCGCGTTTGGCCAGCTCGCAAACCAGCAGCAGCGGTTGTTCGCGAAAGCGTGGCTTGTCGATCAGGTAGAAGTCGGCGCGGGGCATACAGAGCAGTTTGGAGTGAATAGGAGTGAGAAAAAAGTAGAGCGGATGCACCGCTCTACTTTGTCTTGCTTCTTAGTGACTCGTTGCCGTTCTGTCGATCAGCCACTGCGTCAGCAACGATACCGGACGGCCGGTGGCGAGGCCCTTGCGGCCCTCATCCCATGCCGTGCCGGCGATATCCAGGTGCGCCCAGCGCTGGCCTTCGGTGAAGCGGGCGAGGAAACAACCGGCGGTGATCGCGCCGGCGCTCTTGCCGCCGATATTGGCGACGTCGGCGAAACCGGAGTCGAGCTGGGTCTGGTAGTCGTCCCACAGCGGGAGGCGCCACGCCCGGTCGAGCGTGATTTCGCCGGCGGCGAGCAGCTCCGCGGCCAGATCGTCGTGCTTGCTCATCAGGCCGGTGGCGTGTTTGCCCAGCGCAATGACGCAGGCGCCGGTCAGCGTGGCCGCATCGATGATCGCCTGCGGCTGGAACGTCTGCGCGGTGTAGGTCAGCGCGTCGCACAGGATCAGGCGGCCTTCGGCATCGGTATTGAGCACTTCGATGGTCAGGCCGGACAGGCTGGTCAGCACGTCGCTGGGGCGATAGGCGTCGCCGTCGGGCATGTTCTCGACCGCCGGCACCACGCAGACCAGGTTGACCGGCAGGTTCATCTTGACCGTGGCAACGAAGGCGCCCAGCACACCGGCGGCGCCGCCCATGTCGAACTTCATTTCTTCCATGCCCGGGCCGGGCTTCAAGCTGATACCGCCGGTATCGAAGGTGATGCCCTTGCCGACGAAGGCATACGGCTTGTCGTCCGCGTTGCCGCCCTGGTAGTTCAGCACCACCAGCTTGGGCTTGTTGACCGAGCCGCGACCCACGGCCAGCAGCGAGCCGAAGCCGAGCTTCTCCATCTCGACATGATCGAGCACGTTGCAACTGACCTTGTCGTGGCGTTCGGCGAACTGGGTTGCCTGCTCGGCGATATAAGCCGGGTTGCAGATATTCGGCGGCAGGTTGGCCAGCTCGCGCGCAAAGCGGATGCCTTCGGCCATGGCCTTGGCCTGATCGAGACCGGTGACGGCATCGTCGCTGGCGGTGAACTGGATCGCGCCAAGTTCGGTCTGCGCGGGCTTTTCGCGCGGCTTGAAGGTGGCGGTGTAGCGGTAGGCGGCATGGTCCGCGCCCAGGGCCGCCGTGCGCACGCGCCAGGCGGCATCGCGGTTGGGGACATCCACTTCGGAAAGATAGGACACCGCGCTGTCGATCGGCAGGCGGCCGAGCGCGCGCGTCGATTCCAGGCAGATCTTCTGGTAGCGCGCCGCGTCGAAGCTCTTTTGCGCGCCCAGCCCGACCACCAATACGCGCTTGGCGGCCAGGCCGGCCGGGGCGAACATCACCGTGGTACTGCCGGCCTTGCCGCTGATATCGCCGCTTTCCATCTGCTGCTTGATCGCGCCCTGGGCGGCGGTATTCACGCGGGCAGCGGCACTGGTAAGGACGCCGCCTTCGTACACGCCGACCACGACGCACGGGGTCTCGACGGTTTCGGGGGCGGCGGAGCCTAGGCTGAACTGAAGCGTCATCGGGTACATCCTGCATGGGGTCCGGAGGGCGCCGGACCGGCTAAACTTGAGGTTTGCCGGCCAGGCCTCTGGGGCACGGCGCGGAGCCAAGTATCCTAACGCATGTCGAGTACCTATCCTTATGAGCCGTACCGTCCGAGCGTTCCCGGGGCCGTAGTAGCCGGGTTGGGGGCGTTTTTGTCATCCGTCAGCGCAACCGCGCGTTTGAATTCGTTTTTTCCCGTTGCCGGGTTTTGCCTGGTAGCGCCTGCGCGCTTTCCCGCCGAGGTCCGGTTCTGAACATTCTCGATCGCTACTTTTTGCGTGAACTGGCGCAGACCGTTGCCGCGACGACGATCGTGCTGGTGGCGATCTTTGCCGGTACCTCGTTTGCGCAGGTGCTCAAACAGGTCGCCAACGGCAGCTTCCCCGCCAGCGTGATGTTCCAGGTGCTGGGCCTGAACATGCTCGACGGCCTGTCCACGCTGCTGCTGCTGGCCGGCTTTGTCGGCGTGCTGTGGAGCCTGGGCCGAATGTATCGCGAGAGCGAAATGCACGTGTTGTCCTCCTCGGGCATGGGTCCGAGCGGCCTGCTGCGGCCGGTGGCCATTCTCGCCGTGCTGCTGGCCATCCTGGTCGGCGTGGTGGCGATGTGGCTGGGCCCCTGGGCGGCGCGTACCTCCGACAGCCTGGTTGCCGCCGCCAACCGTTCGGTGATCGCCGCCGGCCTCGATGCCGGCCGTTTCACCGAATTGCCGGGACGTGGCGGCATCATTTTCGTCGATAACCTGAGCCGTGACGGCAGCGTGCTGGGCAATACCTTCATTGCGACCGAGCGCGATTCCACCGATGGAACCCGGCGTCTGAAGGTCGTTACCGGCAAGCACGGCCAGCTGTACCAGGAAAGCGATGGCGATGGACGTTTCCTGGCGCTCTACGACGGCTGGCAATATGAGATGCCGCTTGGCGCCGACAACTGGCGCAAGATGAAGTACGAGCGCAACGACACGTCGCTATCCAATATCCAGTCCGACGACAACGACGAAGATCCGGCGCACTCGTTGACCACCATGCAGCTGTTCGCCGTCGACAACGGCGACGCGCGTGCCGAGCTGGCATGGCGCACGATCGCGCCGGCGATGATGCTGGTGCTGATCATGCTGGCGGTACCGCTGTCGCGTCAGCAGCCGCGCGAGGCACGTTCGGCCCGATTGATCATTGCCTTGCTCGTGTTCTATCTCTATTACCTGTTATTGGCGCTGTGCCGCAGCCAGTTGATCAAGGGCAAGTGGCATCATTCCACACCGATGTGGATCGTCTGCATCCTGGTATTTGGGCTGGGGGTCTGGTTGTTCCGCAATCAGTACGCGATCCGTAAGCCGAAAGTAGTGAAGGCAGCGAAGGCGGTGACGCAATGAGCGCCTTGCGCATCAAGCGCGTCGACTGGCTGGTCGGCATCACGGTATTGAGTTCACTGGTCATGGTCTGGCTGGTGCTGACCGGCCTGGACGTCGTGTTCCAGTTGATCACCCAGATCGGCCGCATCGGCAAGAACGGCTACACGCTGACCAATGCGATCGTGTACGCGCTGGTGACGACACCGCGCCGCATGTACGAAATGTTCGGCAACGCGGCGCTGATCGGTGGCCTGCTCGGGCTGGGAGGCCTGGCCGGCAGCGGCGAGCTGACCGCGCTGCGCGCGTCGGGCATGTCCAAGCTGCGTATTGCCGCGTCGGCCGTGGGCATCGTCGCGGTGCTGATCGTTGGCGTGGTGATCCTCGGCGAGACCGCGGCACCCTGGGGTGACCAGCAGGCGCAGGCGATGCAGCTGCGCATGAAGACCAACAATATCGGCATGGCCGGCAATAGCGGGCTATGGGCACGCGACGGCGACCGCATCATCAATGCCAAGACGGCGATGGCGCGCCAGGGCGATACGCATACCACGGTGCAGCTGGTCGACGTACGCGTCTTCACCATGACGCCGGACGGCCAGCTCAGCCGCTTCGACTGGGCCAAGACGGCCGAGCACGACGGTCATCAATGGGTGATGGACGATGTGCGCACCACGACACTGGACGATGCCGGCGCACACACCACGCTGGCGCCCAAATCGGTGTGGGATTCGCGCCTGAATCCGCAGGTGCTGGAGCAGTCGCTGATCCAGCCACAGTATCTGTCGATGCGTGATCTGCGCCGCAATATCAACTACAAGCAAAGCCTGGGCGAAGCACCCGGCGAGTACGCCGTGGCGTTCTGGACGCGCGCGCTGTATCCGCTGAACGTGCTCGTGTTGGTACTTTGCGCGATGCCGTTCGCATTCGGTGCATTGCGTTCGGGTGGCCTGGGAAAGCGCATGTTTATCGGCATGCTGCTGGCGATCGGCTGGTACTTCCTGCAGAAGGCGATGGTGAATTTCGGCACGGTGTATGGCGTGCCGCCGTTGCTGGCCAATTTGCTGCCGGCGCTGATATTGGCGTTGATTGCGTGGTTCTATTTCCGGCGGAATGGGTGAGAGCGAGGAGTGAGTAAAGAGGAGTGAGGAGTAAGAGAAAGCCGAAAGCCGAAAGCCGGCGCTCTTGATTTTCTCTCACTCCTCACTCCTCACTCCTCTTCACTCACTCCTTGCGCTTCCGCATCCGGCGCAAACTTGCCGTCCGCCGCCAGCTGCGCAAACAAGCCGCCCAATCGGACCAACTCGTCGAAACGGCCGCTTTCCACCAGGCGGCCCTGGTCCAGCACCAGGATCATGTCGGCATGGCGCACCGTCGAGAGGCGGTGGGCGATCACGAAGGTCGTGCGCCCCTTGGTCAGCGCATTCAGTGCGCGCTGGATCCGCACTTCAGTCGCGTTGTCCAAGGCGCTGGTGGCTTCGTCCAGGACCAGGATCGGCGCGTTCTTGAGCATCGCGCGGGCGATCGCCAGACGCTGGCGCTCGCCACCTGAGAGCGAACGGCCGCGTTCGGAGACCATGGTCTCGAAGCCTTCCGGCTTGCGCGCGATAAACCCGGTTGCCTCGGCTGCGGCGACCGCGGTTTCGATCTGGGTGAGATCGGCGTCGGGATTGCCTACGCGCAGGTTCTCCAGGATCGATCGGTAGAACATGCCCGGATCCTGGAACACCACGCCGATATTCTTGCGCAGCGATTCCAGCGAGACATCGCGAATATCCTGGCCATCTATCGTGATGCGCCCGTTGCTGGGGTCGTAGGCACGGTAAAGCAGGCTGAGCGCCGTGGTCTTGCCTGCACCGGTCGGACCGACCAGCGCGATGGTGCTACCGGCGGCGACGTTGAAACTGAGATCGTGCAGCGCCGGCTGCACCGGGTCGTAACCGAAGCTGACATGGTCGAACACCACGTCGCCGCGCACACCGGTGAGGGCAGGGGCGTTCGGCTTGTCGACAATGGCGGGGCGCTCGTCCAGCACGGCGAAGAAGTGTTCCAGCGACTGGGTCTGGAAGAACAGCGTTGAGATAAAGGCGGCAAACTGCTCAAGGCGGCCGATCAGCAGCATGGAAAAGCCGACGAAACTGACGATGCCGCCGACCGTGATCTCACCCTGCGTATGCAGCGAGCTGCCCAGGGCAAAGATCGCCACGATGGTCAGCGTACTGGCGGCGCGATTGAGCACCGACAACATCGCCCATCCGCGCAATACCGGGTATTGCGCGTCCAGTACGCGTGCCATCATTTCCTTCAGCGCGACCGATTCGGCGGCCAGCCGGGTAAAGCTCTGCACGATCGATACGTTGCCGAACACATCGCCGGCGCGGGTGGCGATTTCGTTGTGCAACTCCTCGACCTCGCCCTGCGCCTTGTGCGTGCGCCGGATCGCGATGGCATTGGTCACGGCAAACATGACCATCAGCGAAATCATCAGCAGGGCCAGCTTCCAGTTCATCCATAGTGCGACAGGGATCATCACCACGATCGCGAACAAGGTGGAGAGGTGGTCGCGGAAGAAGCTCAGCCACAGACCGAACAGGTTGCCCACGCCCATGTTCATGATGCGTGCCAGTCGGCCGGTGTGGTGATCGCTATGAAAACCCAGCGACAGTGCCGAGGCGTGTTCGAAGTAAAGCGCGATGGCGGCCAGTCGGCGACGGTGCGCGAGCCGGTCCGCGTACAGGGACGTCCATACGCCCGCCGCGACACCCAGGAAACCGACGATCGCCCAGAGCACGATCAGCCGCATGGCGCGTCCGCTGTCGCCGCTTAGTGCGTCGACCACCTTGCCGAACAGCATGGGTTCGATAAAAAACACGCAAGCGACCGCAAGATTGGTCAGCGCCAGCGTGATCGCGAGCCCACGCTCGGCAGCCAGCAGACCCAGTACGCGTACATACAGGCGCAAAATCGGCACGGTTGCTCAAGTCCTTGTGGCGATGAGGCAGAGCTTACCTCCGTCCTGGCCGCGACGGAATTTCTGTGATGACTTGTGTGACCTGGATGTTCAAGCCAAGCTAGCGCGCTCCACCGAACTTCAAGAGGCCTCCCATGAGCTGGGTCGATCTGCGCAGCGATACCGTCACGCGTCCCACTCCCGCGATGCGGCAAGCGATGGTCGATGCCGAGGTCGGTGACGACGTGTATGGCGAGGATCCCACGGTCAATGCCTTGCAGAGCCGGCTGGCTGCCGACCTGGGCTTCGAGTCCGGCCTGTTCGTGCCGACCGGCACGCAGTCGAACCTGCTCGCATTGATGTCACATTGCGAGCGTGGCGACGAGTATCTGGTCGGTGCCGATGCGCATACGTACAAGTTCGAAGGCGGCGGCGCGGCGGTGCTCGGCTCGATCCAGCCGCAGCCGATTCCGCACGACGCCGACGGTTGCCTGCCGCTCGACAAGGTCGCTGCGGCGATCAAGCCGGTCGATCCGCATTTTGCCCGTACGCGCCTCTTCGCCTTGGAGAACACCTGGCATGGTCGGGTGTTGCCGATGGATTACCTGCGCGCCGCGCAAGATTTCGCGCAGTCGCGCCAGTTGGCGTTTCACCTGGATGGAGCGCGGTTGTTCAATGCGGCGATCGGTGCGGGCGTACAGGCACGCGCGATCGCGCAGCATTTCGACAGCGTCTCGGTATGCCTGTCCAAGGGCCTGGGTGCACCCGTCGGCTCGGTATTGGTCGGTTCGGCCGCCTTGATCGAGAAGGCGCGGCGCTGGAGGAAGGTCGCCGGCGGCGGCTGGCGGCAAGCCGGCATGTTGGCGGCGGCTGCGACGTATGCGCTCGACCATCATGTGGCACGGCTGGCTGACGATCATGCGCGTGCGAAGCGCCTGGCGTCGGAACTGCGCGAGATCGGTGGTTTAAAACTTCTGGGACATCACACCAACATGGTGTTCGTTGACGTGCCAGCCGATCGGTTGCGCGAGTTGGACGTCCATTTGAAAGCGGCGCAGATACGTATCAGCATAGGTTATCTGCCGACGCTGCGGCTGGTGACGCATCTGGATATCGACGATGAAGGCGTGGAGCGCGTGGTGCAGGCGTTTCGGGCGTTCTTTGGCTGAGCCGAAAGCCCCCTCACCCCAGCCCTCTCCCCCGGCAGAGCCAGGGGAGAGGGGGCACACTGTGACAAGTTTGAATCATGCGCGCTTTTAGCTCCCTCTCCGCCGGCAGAGTCAGGAGAGGGGCACACCGAGGCAAGTTTGAATCATGCGCGCTTTTGGCTCCCTCTCCCCTGGCTTTGCCGGGGGAGAGGGTTGGGGTGAGGGGGCGCTCTTGCCTCAACCCGCCCGATCAAACTGCTTAATGAAATCCCGCACCTGCGGATAAACCGTCTCACGCCAGCGACGGCCGCTGAAAATGCCGTAATGCCCCGCGCCTTCGATCACCTTATGCGCGCGACGATTGGCCGGAATACCACTGCACAGATCGTGCGCCGCTTCGGTCTGGCCCAGGCCGGAGATATCGTCCAGTTCGCCTTCGATCGTCAGCAGGGCGGTGTCCTTGATCGCGCTCGGCTTGACGCGCTCGCCGTTCACGTCCCACAGGCCGCGCGGTAGCAGGAACTGTTGGAACACCGTACTGATGGTGTCGAGGTAGTACTCGGCCGGCATGTCGAGCACGGCGTTGTATTCGTCGTAGAACTTGCGATGCGCCTGGGCATCGTCAAGATCGCCGCGCAACAGGTTCTGATAGAAATCCCAGTGCGAATTCATATGCCGGCTGGGGTTCATCGCAACGAAGCCGGCGTGCTGCAGAAAGCCCGGATACACCTCGCGACCGTGGCCTGGATAATTCGGCGGCACGGTGTGAATCACATTGCCCTTGAACCAGGACAGCGGTTGCGTGGTGGCAAGGTTGTTCACGCCGGTGGGGTTGCTGCGCGGTTCGATCGGGCCGCCCATCATCGTCATCGACAGCGGGGTGTCTTCGCCGCGTGCGGCCAGCAGCGAAATCGCGGCAAGCACCGGCACCGTCGGCTGGCATACCGAAATCACATGCACGCGTTTGGCGCCGATGTGACGGATGAACTGTTCGATGTACGCGACGTAGTCGTCGAGATGGAACGCGCCATGCTCGGCCGGCACCATGCGCGCATCGGTCCAGTCGGTGATGTAGACCTTGTGGTCGGACAGCAGCGAACGCACCGTGTCGCGAAGCAGCGTGGAGTGATGTCCCGACAGTGGCGCAACCACCAGCACCGACGGGTCGTTCTTCATCTGCTCGATGATTTCCGGCTCGTCGCTGAAACGCTTGAAGCGCTTCAACTGGCAGAACGGCAGTTCCATCGCCGATTGCTCGACGATCGCGATCGGCTGACCGTGTGCAACGACGCTGTGGATACCGAACTCGGGCTTTTCGTATTCCTTGCCCAGGCGATACATCAGCTCGTAGCCGGCCGCCGCGCGTTGTGCGCCGGGCAGGTTCGACAGCGGGCTGCTCTGATCGGAGAGCATGCGTGCGCTTGCCTGGGCGAAATAACTCAGCGGGCCGAGGACGGCGCGCTGCCACTCATGAATCTGATAAAGCATGGGCGGGACCGGGGTGTGCAAAGAAATCAGTTTAGCCGGTTTCGCCGTGGGGTGTTGCGCTGCGTCACGGCAGTCTCAGTTGTCTATGCGACGCACTTCCGTCCCGGCAAGCACGTCATGCAGTGCGCGCCGTCGCCGATCGACCAGGGCTACCGCGAACCACAGCGCCCAGCAGCCAAGCGCGGCATAAATTGCCCCCCGCATGCCGATCGCCGATTGCAGCTCCAGCGCAAATACCGGCAGCCAGGCGACGATCAACCGGATCAACGCCTGCCGCCAAGACGGAGACGCGCCGGATGCCGAGGTGACACGAATACGCCACGGCCGCATGCCGAGTGTCTGTCCGCCGCGCAGCCACGACATCACGAAATACGCGCTGATGGTCAGATATTGCAACGGCTGGAACCACCAAGTGAGTGCGTGACCCTGCGCGTCGAACAGGCGCCCGTGCGTGGCGATCTGGCAGACCAGGCCCATCACCGCGGCGATGGCGATGACGGCCAGCAAGTCGTAAAGCAGCGCCAGCAATCGGCGCCACAGCGGGCAGGGCAGTGCGTTGACGGTGTCGTGGGTCATGGTCTCGCTTGCGTCTTGAGCGCGGGGTGTCCAGCATGTCGCGCATGGAACAAACCGCAAGTATCGCCGAAGCCGACCAGCGCAGCATCGCCGCGTTCATCGAACGTGTCTGGTCGGAAGACGGCTTGGCCGATCGCACGCTCGAAGCCTATCGTCGCGACCTGGAAGGCCTGGCCGCATGGCTGTCCGGCCGGCAACGCAGCTTGTTGACCGCGCGGCGCGAAGATCTGTCCGCCTACCACGGCGCGCAGCCCGTCGCGGTGCGCTCGATGGCGCGGCGTCAATCCTCGTTTCGCCGCTACTACGGCTGGCTGGCGCGCAGCGAGAGCGGTTTTGACGATCCGACCCTGCTGATCGAACGCCCGCGTACGCCGCGCAGCCTGCCCAAGGCGCTGGCCGAGCGCGAAATCGAGGGCCTGTTGAATGCGCCGGATGTGGCCACGACGCTGGGCTTGCGCGATCGCGCCATGCTGGAGCTGATGTATGCGTCCGGCCTGCGCGTTTCCGAACTGGTCGAACTGCCGCTGGCGGCGCTCAATATGCGCCAGGGCGTGCTGCGGGTTACTGGCAAGGGTGGCAAGGATCGTTTGGTGCCGGTGGGCGAAATGGCGCTCGAACGCATCGAGAATTACCTGAAGACCGCGCGCCCCGTGCTTGCCAAGGGAAAGCAGCCCAAAGCGCTGTTTCTGAGCAAGCGCGGTGAAGGCATGACGCGCCAGATGTTCTGGACGCTGGTCAAGCGCTACGCGGTGACGGTCGGCATCGCGCCCAAGCGCATCTCGCCGCATGTGCTGCGCCACTCGTTCGCCACGCATCTGCTCAACCACGGCGCCGACTTGCGCGCGCTGCAGATGTTGCTGGGGCACAGTGCCTTGAGCACCACGCAAATCTATACGCTGGTCGCCAAGGAAGGGCTGAAAAGGTTGCATGCGCAACACCATCCGCGCGGTTGATCGCGTTGGCGTAAGGCTCGGTTACATAAGAAATGACCGAATCGTAAAGCTGCGAAACTGTCACACCTGCCACGCTTCATTCAGCCTACTATGCGAGAATCCGCAGTTCCCGCGCCCCCGGCGGTGAATGGATGCACGTGAGGTTCCCATGTCCAAATTTTCCCTATTCAAAAAGCTGACCCTGACCCTTTCCCTGACCGGCCTGGCGTTTTCCGCGCTGGCAGCCGACGATGCGGCCGAAGCGGTCGTTCGCAAGGCCGTCATGGGCCTGGCCCCAGGCGTGCAGGTCGACAGGATCGAGCCCGCGCCGCTGCCGGGCTTCTACCAGGTCATCGCCTCCGGGCAGTTGGTCTACGTCAGTGCGGACGGCAAGTATCTGCTCAACGGCGACCTGCTCGATTTGAGCAGCAAGAAGAACATCAGCGAACGCGCCTGGGCGGATTTCCGCAAAGTCCAGCTCGACAAGCTGCCCGAGTCGCAGCGCATCGTTTTTGCTGCGGCCAATCCGAAATACAAGGTCACCGTGTTCACTGACGTGAACTGCGGTTATTGCCGGGCGCTGCATGAGCACATCGCCGATTTCAACAAGGCCGGCATCTCGGTCGAGTACGTGGCGTGGCCGCGCGAAGGCGTGACCAGCACGTCGGGTGCACCCACCGCGACCTACACCGAGATGGTCAACGTCTGGTGCGCCGCCAACCCGAAAATGGCCTTTACCGAAGCCAAGCAGGGCAAGGTACCCAAAGCTGCCACCTGCACCAATCCGGTCAAGGACGAATTCGAGCTGGGCGTGAAGCTGGGTGTGACCGGCACGCCGACCATCGTGGCCGATGACGGACGCGTTGTAGGCGGATACGTCACTCCCGATCAGCTGATCAAGGCGCTCAACAAGACCAACGGTAGTTGAAGTAGCTATCTGCCAGTGCTATCAAAGAAACGCCGCAGGAAAGCGGCGTTTCAAGCATGGAGATAACTATGAAGGATGCTTCAAGGAGCTGTATTCGCACCTGCATATTGGCGTGCGTTTTATTGATTCTTGCAAGTTCGAAAGTGTTGGCGGGGCAGGGCGTAGCAACGAATCTCGCACTGAATTTCGAAGTAAAGAAGGGCGACATTGTTACCGCGGAAGCGCAGATGTTGGTGACGCCGGGTAACGACGCCGAGATGGTGCTTTCCGGGAAATACGGTGGCGAATACAGAATCGAGGCGAGCCCTCGGTTTGCCATGGATGTTGAAGGCGTAACCGTTACTTACCTTCAGGCAAAGCTGTTTGAGAAGGACAGGGATACCTGGAAGCTCCTCGCCTCGCCAGAGGTGATGGCTCCGCTAGATCGGCCAGCTGGCACGGAAGTCAGATTGGCGCCTGCCGCAGACGGATCCACGACCAGCTTTTCAATGGAAGTGGTGAAAGTCGATCAGCCTGAGCTTTGGCTTAAGCAATCGCGCGTAAAGCATTCCTCGCTTTTTGAGCCGGAGGCCATGAAAGTCTGTGTGCCTTGCGACGACGGCAACGTTATGTGTTGTGCTAACGCATGTTGCAATTTGGCCGGTTGCGGCACAGTTTGCGGAGGGAGACATCCCTAGGGGCGTCAGGCCAGGGGATAAGAGGTCCCCTGGCCGTAAATAATCCTTCAAGTGCTGCCGTAATCCTAATAAAATGAAAGGCTTGTCATTGATGCTCTTTGCTGTCTTGCAGCATGGGGTAGAATGGGCGTTTTCGCTGCCTTGCGCGTCAAGCGCCATTCCCCGCAATGATCGTACTCGACGGGCAGAGTGCCCTATCGCCGTTTCGCCTCGAACGTCTGAACGCCCGCCTGGATGCCCTGCATCGGGGTGCGCGTGTGCAGGCGGCCTGGCACGTCTATTTCATCGACACCGATACGGCACCCGAAGGCGAGCAGCGCAAGCGCTTGCTGGAGGTACTCGAAGCGAAGGACGCCGCGCCTGAGTCGGCTTCGCTGTGGGTGGTGCCGCGTCTGGGCACGATTTCGCCATGGTCGAGCAAGGCCACCGATATTCTGCATGGCGCCGGCTTTCAGGTGCGTCGTGTCGAGCGAGGCATGGCCTGGCGACTCGCGCACATGCCCGAAGCCGGTGCACGCGATTACGACGCGGTCATGGACGTGCTGCACGACGCGATGACGCAGTCGGTGCTGACACAACTGGACGACGCCAAGGGTCTGTTCCTGGCCGGCAAGCCAGGTGATCTGCTGCATATCGCTCTGCGCAGCGATGCGCAGGCCGCGCTGGCCAAGGCCAATAGCGAGCTGGGTCTGGCGCTGGCCGACGACGAAATCGAGTATCTGGCTGAGCGCTACGCCGAACTGGGGCGCGACCCCACCGACGCCGAACTGTTCATGTTCGCCCAGGCCAATTCCGAGCATTGCCGCCACAAGGTGTTCAACGCCAGTTGGACGCTGGACGGCCAGCCGCAGGACAAGAGCCTGTTCGGCATGATCAAGAACACGCACCAGCATTCGCCTGCGCATACCTTGTCCGCGTACAAGGACAATGCCGCGGTCATCGAAGGCAACGAAGGCAAGCGCTTTTTCGCCGACGCCGATGGCGTGTGGCGCGCGCACGGCGAACGCATCGATTACGCGATCAAGGTGGAGACGCACAACCATCCCACCGCGATCGCCCCGTGGCCGGGTGCAGCCACGGGTGCGGGCGGCGAGATTCGCGACGAAGGCGCGACCGGCCGCGGTGCCAAGCCCAAGGCGGGCCTGACCGGTTTCTCGGTCTCGGATCTGCGTATTCCCGGTCATCCGATGCCGTGGGAAGTGGATCGTCCGCTGCCGCCGCGCATGGCCAGCGCATTCGAAATCATGCGCGACGGCCCGCTCGGCGCGGCCGCGTTCAATAACGAATTCGGCCGTCCCTGTCTGGGCGGCTATTTCCGTACCTACGAGCACGAAACCGGCGAAGCCGGCCTGCGCCGTGGCTACGACAAGCCGATCATGATTGCCGGCGGCTTGGCCAATATCCGCGCCGACCACGTGCAGAAGCGCGAGCTGCAACCGGGCCACAAGGTCATCGTGCTGGGCGGTCCGGCGATGCTGATCGGCCTGGGCGGCGGCGCTGCGTCGTCGGTGGCGTCGGGTACCTCGAGCGCGGAACTGGATTTCGCCTCGGTGCAGCGCGATAACGCCGAAATGGAACGCCGTTGCCAGCAGGTGATCGACGCCTGCTGGGCACGTGGCGACAACAACCCGATCGTCAGCGTGCACGACGTTGGCGCCGGTGGTCTGTCCAACGCGATTCCCGAACTGCTCAACGATTCCAATGTCGGCGGCCAGATCGATCTGTCGAAGATTCCCTGCGACGATCCGCAGCTCTCGCCGATGCAGGTGTGGAGCAACGAATCGCAGGAGCGCTATGTGCTTGGCATCGATGCGGCCGACCTGGCCGAATTCGAAGCCTATTGCGCGCGCGAACGCTGCCCGTATGCCGTCGTCGGCGAAGCGACCGCCGAGCGTGTGCTGGTGGTGCGCGACCCGCGTCGTGACCTCACCGTGATCGATCTGCCGATGGATGTGCTGTTCGGCAAGGCGCCGCGCATGCATCGCGATGCCAGGCACATCAAGCCGCGTGTCGATCTGGTGCCGGACCTTACCGGCATCAGCATGGACGAAGCGCTGATTCGTGTGCTGAAGCTGCCGACCGTGGGCAGCAAGAACTTCTTGATCACCATTGGCGACCGCACTGTCGGTGGCCTGTGTTCGCGCGATCCGATGGTCGGTCCGTGGCAGGTGCCGGTGGCCGACTGTGCCGTCACCATCGCCGATTTCGACGGTTATGTCGGTGAAGCCATGGCGATGGCCGAGCGTGCGCCGGTCGCCTTGCTGAGCAGCGCCGATGCGGCGCGCCTCGCCGTGGGTGAGGCGATCACCAATCTGGCCGCGGCATCCATCGCCTCGCTGGGCGAAGTGCGCCTGTCGGCGAACTGGATGGCGGCGATCAACCATCCGGGCGAAGACGCGGCCCTGTTCGATGCCGTCAAGGCCGTCGGCATGGAGCTGTGCCCGGAGCTCGATATCTCGATCCCGGTCGGCAAGGACTCATTGTCCATGCAGACCGTGTGGAAGGACGGCGAGACCAAGCAGCGCACGGTGTCGCCGGTGTCGCTGGTCATCACCGGCTTTGCGCGCGTCGACGACGTGCGTCGCACGCTGACGCCGCAGATTCGTCTCGACCGCGGCGACTCCGAACTTTGGCTGATCGATCTGGGCGGTGGACGCGATCGCCTCGGCAGCTCGGCGCTCACCCAGGTATTCAATCGTGGCGGCGGCGTACCGCCGGATCTCGAAGACGCCAAACAGCTGAAGGCCTTGTTCGATCTGGTGCAGGAAGCGAACCGTTCGGGTCTGCTGCTTGCCTATCACGATCGCTCCGACGGCGGTGCCATCGTTACCCTGCTGGAAATGGCTTTCGCCGGTCGTTGCGGCCTGGAAATTCAGCTCGAAGGTTGGGGTGAGGCGACACTGCGTGCGCTCTTCAACGAAGAGCTTGGCGCGGTAATGCAGGTGGCCAGCGCCAATCGCGAAGCGTTCGAAGCGTTGCTGGTGAAATACGGCCTGGCCGGTATCGCCCACCGCATTGGCCGTCCGAAAGAAAAGCTCGGCATCAAGCTGTTCCTGGGTGGCGACACCTTGTTCAAGTGGAACTGGAGCACGCTGTTTGCCGCGTGGAACGACACCAGTTACTCGATGCAGCGCCTGCGCGACAATCCGCAAAGTGCCGACGCCGAACGCGAATGGCGCCTGGACGATGCCGATCCGGGCATCAGCCCCAAGCTTGGCTTCGATCCCGCCGAAGATATCGCCGCACCGTTCATTGCCAAGGGCGCGCGTCCGCGCGTGGCCGTATTGCGCGACCAGGGCGTCAACGGCCAGGCCGAAATGGCGGCGGCGTTTACGCGCGCCGGGTTCGATGCGGTCGACGTGCATATGTCCGATCTGGCCGAAGGCCGCATCAAGCTGGCCGACTTCCGCGGTTTTGCCGCGTGCGGCGGGTTCTCCTTCGGCGACGTGCTGGGCGCGGGCCGCGGTTGGGCGACATCCATTCTCTACAACGATTATCTGCGTGCGGAGTTCGCCGCCTTCTTTGCCGACACGTCCAAGTTTGCATTGGGCGTATGCAACGGTTGCCAGATGATGAGCCAGCTTAAGGACATCATTCCCGGCGCCCAGCATTGGCCGAAGTTCCTGCGCAACGCCTCCGAGCAGTACGAAGCTCGCGTGGTGACGCTGGAAGTGCTCGACTCGCCGAGCATCTTCTTGAAGGGCATGACCGGTTCGCGCATTCCGGTGGCGGTCGCGCACGGCGAAGGCCGGGTCAGTTTCCCGCAGGTATGCAGCCCGTCGAAGGCTGGCGGCGCGTTGCGCTTCGTCGACAATCGTGGCCGCCCGACCGAAGACTATCCGCTCAATCCGAACGGCTCGCCCGGTGGCCTCACCGGCTTCACCGCTGCCGAAGGCCGCGTGACCATTCTGATGCCGCATCCGGAACGCGTGTTCCGTACCGCGCAGATGAGTTGGCATCCGGATCCGTGGGGCGAGGATTCGCCGTGGATGCGGATGTTCCGCAACGCACGCGTCTGGTGCGGTTGATCCCATCGCCTTGCCGACTAAAACCCGCTGCTACCTGCAGCGGGTTTTTGCTTTGAGCCGCCATGAGCGATGCCTCTGATGCACTCAAGCGTTTGCCTGGCAGCCTCGCATGGTTGTCCGTGCAACTGCTGTTTGTCGTCGCATGGATCGCTTTGCTGGCGTATTTGCCGTGGTGGATCGTCCTGGCACTGCTGCTGACGCTCGACGCCGCATCCATCTGGTGTGGTCGCCGCGCGCTCGGCACGATCGATCAATGGCTGGTTTTCTATGGCGCCCTGGGCTTGATCGGCCTGGCGATATCGCTGGCGTGGGCTATCGGCGGGTCGCTGTGGGCTTGGCTCGCTGGCATCGCTGCCGCCTGTGCCGGCTTTGGATGGAAGCTGTACCTGATGCAGCGGTTCGACCTGCCGCGCAGCGCGTCGAAGACGAACGTCGCCAAACCCGAACCGGCAGCTTTGCCGATGCAAGCGACCGAGCCCGTGTCGATGCTGCCGGTAATCTGGCGTAGCGCCGATGAGGCCCGCACACGCGCCGAGCGTGAAGCGATCTGGCGGCGCGGTGAGCCGGTGTATCTGGTCAATGGCGAAATCCGCTTCGGTCCACCGACCGGTGATTACCTCTGGCCCGATGGCGCAGCTGTCATCGCCTGGGCGGGCAGCCGCTACGCGGTAAGCGACGATGGACGTTGGTTTGTCGCTTCCGGGCCGGTCGGACATCCGGGGAGCTGCGACTATCTTTACGACCGCACAAGCCGGCTCGTGTACGAGCTGCCGTCGTGGGAAATTCGTGGATGGGGCGAGCACGGTCCATGGCTGGCCGAGCCGGGCAAGGCGCCGGTGCCGTTCGGGCGCATCGGTGTCGCCGGCACGGACTATCTCCCGTTGCGCGACCTCTGGCTGCCGCGCAGTTTTTTTGCTGCATTGCCATTAGCCCGGCAGACATGGCGTGCGCCCGTCGGGCAACACGCCGCCGCACTGGATATCGCGTTACCGGACCGTTTGCTCGATGACGATGACCCCCTGGCCTGCCTGCGCCGGCCTTGTTTCCGCCTGGAGGTCGATGGCGAGGACAGCGGTCTGCGCCTGTATGGCATGCATGGTCAGCCCTGGTCCGACGATGGCCGGACCTTGCGCGTCTCGGCCTGGCTTGCCGACGCGCCGCATGCATCGCCCCAGCCATGGCGTTGGAGTCGGGCGGCCGGCTGGCTGCCCGACGATCGCGTCGCTGGCTGATAATCCCGTCATGGTGCCGGTGTTCGCTCAGCTTCCCTGGTATGTACGCGTGCCGCTTGGCGCGCTGGCGATCGTGTTGTGGGTCGGCGTACTCGCCTTGCCGCCCTGGTGGCTTGGATTGCCGCTGTTGCTGGCACTGGCGTTTGGTGCGGCCATGCTGGCTTCGCGATATCACGAGTGGGCGTTGTGGTGCCGGCGCGCCTTGAAATGGGGTCTGCCCGGTTGGTTGTTCGCTCTGCAACGGGCGTTGGGCGGCGACCTGCTGGCCTGGGGCGCGGCCCTGCTCGGAGCCCTGGTCGGGTTCTCGCTGGTCGCCTTGCTGGAGTCCCTGCTGGACCACCGGGTCAGGCGAACTCCGCGCGCAGCGCCACAACCCGAATGGAGCGAGTTGGCGATGGCACCGGTCGGCCCAGCGGCGCATATCGTCGAGTTGGAGCCGGCGCGCTGGCAGGACGCCAAAGGGCGGCTCGACGATCCCCGCGGCAGCCCGATCGACTATCGGCCGGTTAACGACGAAAGCGGCAGTTACCATTTCGGCGATGGACGGACCCTGGAACGTTTGAGTGCGCGCTGTGGTTTCAGCCCCCAGGGCCGCTGGTTTGTGGCCAGCACGCCGCAAGGGCGCGGCGACCTGCTATGGGATCGGCAGGCGGACAAGGTGCACCGTCTGCGCGGCTGGCAGCTTTATGGCTGGGATGGCGAGCAGCCCTGGCTGGCGCGCGGCCTCGACGGCGTGCCCACCCGGCTGCATGAAGTGCTAGGTGACAAAACAACCGCCTGAAGCACGTGCTCCGCAGGTAGGCTATCGCGCATAATTGGCGAGTGAGTACCCCCGCCACAAGCCCCGGCGCGTCCCCCGCCGTCAGCATCATTGTCGTTTCCGCCGATAGCGGAGCGTCGTTGCGCGAATGTGCGCGGCGTGCGCTTGCCTGCACGTTGCCGTTGCAGTTCATCCTGATCGACAACGATTCGCACGACGGCGTACCGCTGGCGATCGAGCGCGATCATCAAGGCGACGAGCGTCTGCAGGTGATCTACAACGGTGCCAATCTCGGTTTCGGGCCGGCGATCAATCGCGCCGCGGCGAAGGCTTCCGGCGACACGCTATTGGTGCTCAATCCCGATTGCCTGCTCGAAGACGATACGCTGCAGCGCCTGCTCGATCATCTCGAGCAGACCCCCAGGGCCGGCGTCATCGGTGCGGTCGTATGCGATGAAAGCGGCCACGCCGATCCGGCGTCGTTCCGGCGCGACCCCTTGCTTGCACGGTCGTTGCGCACCCTGATCGGTGCCGAAGGCGAGGGTGTCAACATGGCGGGGCCTGCGCCCGATCGCATGGTGCAGACGGAGGCCGTTTCCGGCGCCTTGATGCTGATGCCGCGCGACGTATTCCGCCGCATCGACGGTTTCGACGAAGCCTATTTCCTGCATTGCGAAGACCTGGATATCTGCCGTCGCGTACGCGACGCCGGCTATGAAGTGTGGCTGGCCGGCGACGTGCGTGTGCTGCATGGCAAGGGCACGTCGAGCCGGCACAGGCCGGTCTTCGTCAGCTGGTACAAGCATCGCGGCATGTGGCGCTGGTTCCGCAAGTTCGATCCGGCGGCGGGTAACCCGCTGCTCGTTGCGGTCGTTTGGTTGGGCATCTGGGCACACTTCCTGTTGAAGATACCGGGGCAATGGTGGCGGTTGGCTAAGCGTAAGCGGCGCATCGCCGGCGATGCGGCCGCATGAGCGAGCCGCAGGCACGAGGTGCGACCCTCGCGACACTGGGCTTGATGGCGGTCACGGCCATCTGGGGTTCGACGTTCTTCCTGATCAAGGACCTGGTCGGTCGCCTGCCTGCCGCGGATTTTCTCGCCATACGTTTTCTGATTGCGGCGGTGGCGATGCTGCTGCTTTTTTTCCGCCCGTTACTGCGCCTGAGTGGACGCGAGTGGTGGCAGGGTTTGTTGTTGGGTGCGGTGTACGGCATCGGTCAGCTATTGCAGACGAACGGTCTGGAACACACCGATGCCAGCATCAGCGGTTTTGCCACGGGCATGTATGTGGTTTTCACGCCTTTGCTGGCTACGGTTCTGCTACGCCAGCGGTTACCGTCGATTGCCTGGATCGCCGTGCTGCTGTCGCTGGGCGGTTTGGCCGTATTGGCGCTGCGCGGTTTGAGCCTCGGTTACGGCGTGTGGATCACGCTCGCATCGGCGGTGCTGTATGGCCTGCACATCGTGGGCTTGGGACAGTGGTCGAGGCCGGGCAGTGCGTTTGCCTTGTCGACCGTGCAGATGTTCGCGATCTCCGCGATCTGCCTGCTTGCGACCTTGCCTCATGGCCCGCGCTTGCCACCCGATACGAATGCGTGGATCGCCGTGGTCTATATGGCGCTGGCCGCAGGCGCCGGCGCGATGCTGATGCAGACCTGGGCGCAGGCCCATCTCAGCGCCACGCGCGCGGCCATCGTGATGACGCTGGAGCCGGTCTTTGCGGCGGGTTTTGCGGTGGTCTTCGGTGGCGAGGCGTTTACGTGGCGCATGCTGGTCGGCGGCTTGCTGATTCTGGCGGCGATGTATCTGGTGGAGCTGGCGCCGCGCAGAAAGGCCGAGCCTTCGGCTGAGATATTGCATCACGAGGTTTGATGTTTATTTAAAGCCCCCCTCACCCCAACCCTCTCCCCCGGCAAAGCCAGGGGAGAGGGGGCTGACTGAGGCAGGCTTCAACGTTGCGTGCTTCTGGCTCCCTCTCCCCTGGCTTTGCCGGGGGAGAGGGTTGGGGTGAGGGGGCCGGGTGCTCGCGGGAACATCACCAACGAGCCCCGCCGATTCAAACCTTGGTCGTTACCGCCTTCTTGCGCGGCTGGCTCGCAATACGCACCAGATAAATCACGATCGCAACATTGCAGACCAGCACAGCCAGCTTGATCCAGTTGAAGCGCTCGATCACTTCATAAAGCTCGACCGGAATCAGCGACCCGGTAGCGATGACGGTAAACCACTCCGCCCAGTGCTTGCGCAGCCACAGGCCGGTACCTTCAGTGGCGAAAATCGCCGCATAAGCCAGCGCCACCAGGCCGATCGCGACAAACTTGCTCGGCCCCCACTCCTGCAAGGTGGCGACGAGCTTCCAGCGCAGGCTATTGCTGTCGGTCAGGGACAGATGCTCCAGCCAGGTCACCAGCCGCGCAAAGTTCTCTTCGCGATCCAGGCGGAAGGCGAAAATGGCGATTGCGATCAGGCCGACCGTCTTGACCGCCTTGTAGATCGCAATGATGCGCAAGCCAAGGTTGTGCTGCGGCTCGATCGGCGGGATCGGCTCAGGGTGGGTCTGGGACATGGAGTATCGGATCAGCGGGGGACCGCTATTGTCCCGGCCGGGGCGTGAATAGGGAATATGCCGGGAGTAGTTAGGAGTGAGGAGTGAGGAGTGAGGCCTGCGGCACATTCACTCTTTTCTCACTCCTCTTCACTCGGCGCTCGCCCCAGGGGCGTCAGCAGCAACGCCCGCCGGTTCCCTTGTACCGGGCCACCTGCCGCTCACGAAAGAACTCCTTGTAACTGGGCACCTCCCGCTCGGGGTGGTGCTCGCGCAGGTGCTTGACGTAGACGTCGTAGTCGGGAACCCCGCAGCAGAGGCGGGCGGTTTGCACCGCCCACTTCCCGATGGCTTGCAGATCGATATTCATATCGGCTCCTTCAGCGGGCCACGCTGGTCACGGCCACGTACGGTTCTTCGTGCGCCGTCGGGTGATTTTCGCGCCATGCCCTGACCATCGCGCGAAGCGCGAACAGGGTCATCGTTATCACCAGCAGCATGAACAAGGCAGTGAGCGCCATGTCCACGCGGTTATTGGTGATGATGCGCTGCATTTCCTCGGCGGTCTTGGCCGGCGCGAGCAGCTTGCCGGCCTGCAAGGCGTCGGCGTACTTCTGGGCTGCCGCCGTGAAGCTGATCGGCCCGGACAGTTTCTGCCAGCCCGCGGTCAGGGTGCAGGTCACCAGCCAGATCGCCGGAATACCCGGGACCCAGACATAGCGTTCGCGCTTGAGCTTCACGATCACCACCGTGGCGAGCATCAGCGCGATCGCCGCCAGCATCTGGTTGGCGATGCCGAACAGGGGCCACAGGGTATTGATGCCACCCAGCGGATCGACCGCGCCCTGGTAGAGGAAATACCCCCACAAGCCAACGCAGATCACCGTGGCGAGCAGGTTGCTGGTCCACGACTCGGTCTTTTTCAGCGGCGCATAGATCAGGCCGGCGATTTCCTGAATCATGAAGCGGCCCACGCGCGTGCCTGCATCCACCGTGGTCAGGATGAAAAGCGCTTCGAACAGGATCGCGTAGTGGTACCAGAAGGCCATCATGCCTTCGCCCGGAATGATTCCGTGCAGCAGTTGCGCCATGCCGACGGCAAGCGTCGGTGCGCCGCCGGCGCGGCTGAGGATGCTGCTTTCGCCGATGTTCTTGGCGGTATTGAGCAACTCGTCCGGCGTGACCACGAAACCCCACTGGCTGATCGTCGTGGCCGCCTGTTGCGCGGTGGTGCCGATCAGGGCGCCGGGCGAGTTCATCGCGAAGTACACGCCCGGATGCAGCGACGAGGCGGCAATCAGGGCCATGATGGCGACGAAGGCCTCCATCAACATGCCGCCATAGCCGACCATGCGTGCCTCGCCTTCATTGGCGAGCAGTTTCGGCGTGGTGCCCGAGGCGATGATCGAGTGCCAGCCCGACACCGCGCCGCAGGCGATCGTGATGAACAGGAACGGGAACAGGTTGCCCTGGAAGACCGGGCCGGTGCCGTCGATGAACTTGGTAATCGGCGGCATCTGCAAGGTCGGTGCGGCCAGGAAGATCGCCAGCGCAAGCAGGGCGATGGTGCCGATCTTGAGGAAGGTGGACAGGTAGTCGCGCGGTGCCAGCAACAGCCACACCGGCAGGACCGAGGCGCAGAAGCCGTAAGCGATCAGCAGCCAGGCCAGTGCCTTGGGATCGAAGTCGAAGGCCGGCGCCCAGCTCGAGGTCGAGACGATCGAACCGGACCAGATCGACACCAGCAGCAGCACCACGCCGATGATCGATACCTCCAGAATCCGCCCCGGTCGGAACCAGCGCAGGTAGACACCCATCAGCAGTGCGATCGGGATCGTGCAGGCCACGGTAAACGTACCCCATGGGCTATGTGTCAGCGCCTTGACCACCACCAGCGCGAGCACCGCCAGCACGATCATCATCAGGACCAGCACGCCGAACATGGCCACGACGCCGGCGACCGGTCCCAGTTCGTCGCGCAGCATGTTGCCGAGCGAGCGGCCATCGCGGCGAAGCGACAGGCCCAGGATCATGAAATCCTGCACCGCACCGGCAAAGATCACGCCGAAGATGATCCACAGCGTGCCTGGTACGTAACCCATTTGCGCGGCCAGCACGGGGCCAACCAGTGGGCCGGCGCCGGCAATGGCGGCGAAGTGGTGGCCGAACACCACCCATTTGTCGGTCGGTACGTAGTCCAGACCGTCGTTGCGCAGCACCGCTGGGGTGGCGCGACTGGGGTCCATCTTCAGCACTTTCGTGTCGATGAACTTGCTGTAGAAGCGGTAGCCGATGACGAACAGGCCGATCGACGCGGCGACCAGCCAGATCGCATTGATCGGCTCGCCGCGGCGCAATGCGACGACGCCCAGGCACCAGGCGCCGATAATGGCAATGACGGCCCAGAGCAGTTTCGCTGCCGTGCCGTTGTGAGTTGTGGTTTGCATGGATGGAGCTCCCCGGGAGATGCCGTAACAGGTTCGTCCCGGCGCTGGCGGGGGTCAAGCCGCAGGGCCGCCCAGGGCATTAGCTATTGGTCGAATAGATGACAGCCCGTTTCGCTACCCTGCAAACATTCGGGTAACACATCGTCGGCGTAGACTGGAGGCCCCGCATTGCTTAAGGAAGACCCATGCGTCCGACAAAACGTCGTGTTGCCACCGGCCTTGCGCTTGTCCTGCTGATCGCTCCACTCGCCAGTTCGGCATTTCAATTCAAGGATTTGCTCAACAAGGCCAAGTCCGCCACGCAGCAAAGCACCGCCGGCCAGCCCAATGGCGTCAACCTGCCCAATAGCGATGTGGCCGCCGGTTTGAAGGAGGCGCTGGCCAAGAGCACCACCGATGCCATCAATAGCCTGGGCCGCAACGACGGCTTCTGGAACAATCCCAAGGTACGCATTCCGTTGCCCGGCAAGCTGGAACAGGCCGGTAACCTGGCGCGCAAAATGGGGCAGGGTGCGAAGGTGGACGAGTTTCAGTTGAGCATGAACCGCGCCGCCGAGAAGGCCGTGCCGCAGGTCGCCGACCTGTTCGGCGATGCGATCCGCAAGATGACCCTCGACGATGCGCGCGGGATTCTTACCGGCGGCGATCATGCCGCCACCGATTATTTTCGCCGCGTCGCCGGTCCCGCACTGACCGAGCGTATCCGCCCGATCGTGTCCAAGACGACCGATAGCGTCGGCGTCACGCAGAAGTACAAGGCCTTTACCTCGGGTAGCGGTGGCGGCGCGTTGGGTGGCAGCCTGGGCAAGCTGGGTAGTCTGGGTGGCAAGAGCGGCGGGGCCAGCTCGCTGGACCTGGATGACTACGTCACCAAGGAAACGCTGGATGGCTTGTTCGCCACGATCGGCGATCAGGAAAAATCCATTCGCGATAACCCGGCACAGCAAACCACGTCGCTATTGAAAAAGGTGTTCGGCAAATAAACTTTCCGATCTACCGGTGAAACTCAAGAGATATCCATGATCCACGAGATTCTGAAAATGGGCGATCCTCGACTGCTGCGCATCGCACCGCCGGTGCCGCAGTCGATGATCGGCAGCCCCGAGCTGGACACCCTGATCGCCGACATGTTCGAAACCATGCATCACGCCAGCGGCGTCGGGCTGGCCGCGCCGCAGATCGGCGTCGACCTGCAGCTGGTGATCTTCGGCTTCAACAGCTCCGAGCGTTATCCCGATGCGCCACCGGTGCCGGAAACCATCCTGCTCAATCCGGTGATCACACCGCTGTCGCAGGACATGGAAGAAGGCTGGGAAGGTTGCCTCTCGGTGCCGGGCCTGCGTGGCGCGGTCAATCGCTACACCCTGATTCGCTACGAAGGCATCGACCCCAAAGGCGAGCGTATCGAACGCACTGCCGAAGGTTTCCACGCACGCGTGGTGCAACACGAATGCGACCACCTGATCGGGCGCCTGTATCCGTCGCGCATTACCGATTTCGCCAAGTTCGGCTACACCGAAGTGCTGTTTCCGGGCATGGACCCGAACGCGGACGACTGAAGGAAAGCTATTCCTATTCGTCATTCCAGCTTTCGCCGGGATGACGATGTGTCGTGTCGAAACGGTTGAGTTAATCAAATTCCGGACATGGATCGCAGTGCGCGCGATGAGGTGTTGCGATCATATTGTGCTGCATAGACGTGCTGCATTTAGCGCTTTAACTATTATCCAAATGGATGCTGACCATGAATACCGTTGCCTCACCGCCTGTACCGAAGAAATTGCATGACATGTTCGTGTCATACCCAGGTCATCTGGCAAAGCTGGATCGGGTATTGCACGACGCCGTAGCCCATCCGTCCGCCGGTGTGCCTGTTTTTGAACAGGCGTTATGGGCGATTGAAGAAGCGCTCAGTTCGTTTGTCGGTGACGCCCAGGCGGAGGTCAGTGCGGCCGAGGCGTCCGGCAATCAGGCCAACATCGAACGTACCCGTCAGAAACTCAAGCTGATGCAGGCTGCGACGTTCAAGCATGTATGGGTCGGCGACCAGGACCTCTGGGCCTTTTTCCACGGTACGTCTGACAAGGGTGTTGTATGACCGAGCTGACGAAAGAGGAGCATGACAAGATTTTCAGGGAGCAGATCGCTCCGCATCTGGATGTCGCGACGACGCAGGATAAGCCGCACGCCATCATTCTTGCCGGCCAGCCTGGGGCTGGAAAGGGCGGCGTGGCGTCTGCCGCCATGCGTGAGCTCGGTCAGAACGCGGTGGTCGTCGACCCGGACCAGATGCGCGACTTCTATCCGAACGTGCGCGCTCTGAAAGCGGAGAGCCCTTATGCCTGGGCCGATGAAACGCATGCGGATGCCAGCAAGTGGGCGGGAGAATTTCGCTCGGCGGCGATCGAGCAAAAAAAGAATCTCATCATCGATACCACGCTGGGCAAATACGAAAGCGCATCAAAGCTGGTCGGTGAGTTGCGCGATAAAGGCTATACCGTCGAAGTGCGTGCTTTGGCCACCCATCGACTCGAAAGCGAGCTTGGCGTAGAAGCGCGCTTTTCCAAGACCATGGGTGTGGAAGGGCATGGCCGGTATGTTCCCGCAGCCATCCAGGAACAGGTTTATTCCAAGCTGCCTGACAACCTGGACAAGCTCAAAGCCGTCGACAATGTGCCGATTCGCATCTTCAATCGAGAAGGCCAGGAGCTCTACGACAGCGCGAAACAAAGCACCGCGCCGAGCGTGACGCTGGAGGCAGCGCGTGCAGGCAGGCTGGATGACATCACCCGGTCGACGTCTATTGCCAAAGGTTGGCAGGAGCAAGCGACCTGGCATGCGACTGCGCCCAAGTCGCTGGAAAGTGTCCACGGCATCGCGCCGAGAACGATTGCAAAGTTTGTCGAGGAACGAGAGACGTTCGGGGTCGTCGAGCGTTTGGACAAAGGGCTTGCTCAAGCGCAGGCCAATCTGGTCAGGCTCGCTCCACCGGTTGCAACCACCTCGCAGTCACAGGATCCAGGCCGCGATCATGGCCCGGGCCCTGGTCCGTCGAGCCCGGGCTCGGGCCCGAGTTCTTCCAGCCCCGGCAGTCAACCAGGTACATCCGGCAGCACATCGACGCCGAAGCAGTCCGATACGCCGACTCCTGGCGGTGCTTCGCATTCACCTTCCGGTGGCACGGCTCTCAGCCTCGATAACACTTCGCATCCCGATCATGCGATCTACAAGCAGGCCCTCGGTCATGTGCATGAGCTGGACAAGTCCAAAGGGCATACGCCCGACGCGCGCAGTGACAATCTGGCCGCGGCGCTGACCGTGGCGGCACGCAACAACGGAATGGAGCGAATCGACCGCATTGCGCTTGACGACAAGGGGACTACGGTGGTCGCCGCTCAAGGTCAGGTGGCCCTGGGTAACTTCGACAAGTTCGCGCGCGTCGACACCATGCAGGGGTTGAACACGCCGATCGCGGAGACCTCGGCAAAGTGGCCGCAAGCCATGGAGGCTTTCAAGCAGCAGCAAACGCAGGCGCAAACGCCGACACAACCGCAGCAGGTTCAGACGCAACATACCGCAAAGGTATAAGCGCCGCCGGCCCACGGGGATAACCCGTGGGCCGATCCTCGCCTGCGGCAAGGCGGGCTCCAGGCAGGCCTGAGGCCTGCCTTGCCACACCTGAAGAGAGCGAGAAGGCCGGGTGCCAGACGGTTTTCGCTCGTCCGGCAGTGTCCTGGGCGATTTTCAAGGTGGCCCGGGAGATTGTCACCGGTAATAGGGTGTGAAAATATAAACGCGCTACCGTGTTGCGTTTTTTGGCCTGCACCATGTTTCAGCGCCAACGACATGTTTCTGGATGACTTTGTTGATTTATCTTCCATGATCCGGAGGTGGCTTCGCGTGTTTGTGCGTCGCGTCTTCTCGCTTTGATGATTATCAAAAGGGATATTGACTATGAATACGATAGCTTCGCCGCCCGTACCGAAAAATCTGCGCGACCTGCTTGTTGCCTATCCCGCTTATCTGACCAAGCTGGAGTGGCTGTTGCACCACGTGGTATCGCACCCATCCGCTGGCGTACCCGTTTTCGAGCAAGCCTTATGGGCTATTGAAGAGGGATTAAGTTCGTTTGTCGGCGATGCCCAGGCGGAGCTCGATGCCGCGCGCGCCTCCGGCGATGCCGCGCATGTGAGTTACGCCGACGAGAAGTTGAAGCTGCTGCAGCGCGCGACGTTCAAGCAGGTGTGGATCGGCGACGAGGAACTCTGGGCGTATTTCCACGGTGCATCCGATAAGGATATTTTATGAGCAAGCTTGACGCCGAGCTGCACAAGAAGATCTTTGACGAGCAAATCGTCACGGTATTGAACCATGTGGAATCGCAGCGCAAGCCGCGAGCCATCATTCTTGCCGGCCAGCCCGGCGCCGGAAAGGGCAATGTAGCGGCCGCCGCGTTACGCGAATTCGGCCAGCAGGCGGTGGTCGTCGACCCGGATCAAATGCGCGATTTCTATCCTGGCGTGCGCGATCTTAAGGCGAGCAATCCTTATTCATGGGCCGACAAGACGCACGAGGACGCGAGCCAGTGGGCGAAAGAGCTTCGTGCGGGAGCGATCGACCAGCAGAAGAATCTCATCATTGACACCACCCTGGGCAAGTACGAGAGCGCAAAGGGACTCGTTTCCGAATTGCGCGAGAAGGGTTATGAGGTCGAGATTCGCGCCCTGGCAACGCACCGGCTGGAAAGCGAGCTTGGCGTTGAAGCACGCTTCTCCGCGACGATGGGTACGCTAGGGCACGGACGGTATGTCCCGGCGCACATCCAGGAAGAGGTATATGCCAAGTTGCCGAGCAACCTGGACCAGCTTCGCAAATCCGATGGCGTGCCTATCCGGATTTTTGATCGAGAGGGCACGGAGCTCTACGACAGCAAGAAGCACGATGCGCCACCTGGCGTATCGTTGAAGGCTGAGCGCGAGCATCGACTGGAAAGTGTCGATCGGTCTCGCCAGCTTGCGGAAGGTTGGAACAGCCAGGTGGCCTGGCATACGGGTGCGAAGACCACGCTGGAAAGCATCCCGGACGTCAAGCCGGCGACGGTGGCCAAGTTTCTGGAGCAGCGCGAAGAATTCGGCATCGTGCGTCGCACTACGGAGAGAGCTGCCGAAGCGCAGACGAATCTGCACAGGTTGGCGCCGCCGACCATGGCCGCATCGTCATCAGCAGGTTTACCTGTCCGTCTGGACAATAGTGCACATCCCGATCATGCGATGTACAAGCAGGCCCTGGATCTGGTGCAGGCGATGGACAAGAAATATGCGCATCCCTCGGATGAGCGCAGTACCAATCTGGCAGCCTCGCTGACCGTGGCGGCGCGCGCAAGCGGCATGGAGCGGATCGACCGCGTGGCGCTCAATGACGACCGCAGCAAGGTGGTGGCCGCCCAGGGTCAACCATCGGTGGGCAACTTCAACAAGTTTGCTGCGGTGGACACTGTGAAGGGCCTGGATACGCCTCTGGTGGAAAGCTCGAAAAGGTGGCCGGTGGCCATGGAGAGGTTTCAGCAACAACAACCGGCGCAGACGCAGCCACAGCAAGCCCCGCCGCATTTACAGGCCAAGCTGTAGGCCCAGTGTCTGGGGGATGCTACGACCACAAAGGGCGCCAGTATCACTGGCGCCCTTTGCGCCGAATCAGGGAACCTCGAAATACAGAAAATAGATTTCGGGCGACGGTGTCAGGCCGTCATGCCTGGATGCGAAATAGCATGCTCGCTGCGCACGCCAAGCAGTGAAATGAACGAGATCGGCTGAAAAGAAAACCCGTGACTTGCACTGGTCGTAACGCGGTGGGCAGGCGTGAATTAATCGGGATGGATGGAAATGCGATGGCATCTGTACTAATAGATATCTGCTGGCTTTGAGGCGTTCAATATTGTTGTATTTGATTAAATAGTTTTTGATCTTTATTGAAATGTGATTTTCATCAGGATAATCGCGCCGACCCGGCCGGCCGGGTCGGCGAGCCCGGCATTGGTGTTGTCGGCCGGGCTGGTTATGCTCTGTGCTGGCTCAGGGTCGGTGATGCGGCATGCCGCGGATCGACGGGGAGGGCTGCACAGGCGGTGCCGGGTTGAGAACCGGCAGCGGCGTGGCAGCATTCCCACCCGTGGCTTCCGACCCCTTCTCAAGGACTAAAGACACTCGTGAGCGCAAACCTCCCACCTATCGACGACAACCGCACCGAACTGACCGTTCGCGGTGTGATCCTGGGCGTGGTCATCACCGTGGTATTCACGGCGGCCAACGTGTTCTTCGGCCTGAAGGCCGGCCTGACCTTCGCTACCTCGATCCCGGCAGCGGTGATTTCGATGGCGATCCTGCGCTACTTCAAGGGCGCGACGGTGCAGGAGAACAACATCGTGCAGACGATCGCCTCGGCGGCCGGCACCTTGTCCTCGATCATCTTCGTGCTGCCCGGCCTGATCATGATCGGCTGGTGGACCGGGTTTCCGTACTGGGTGTCGTTTGCCATCTGCGCACTGGGCGGCATCCTCGGCGTGATGTATTCGATCCCGCTGCGGCGTGCGCTGGTGACTCTGTCCGACCTGCCGTATCCGGAGGGCGTGGCCTGCGCCGAGGTGCTCAAGGTCGGCGGCGGCGAAGATGCCAGCGTGGATTCCGATGCCGAGAACAAGGCCGGCCTGATGGCCATGGTGTGGGGCTCGGTGGTGGCGGCGGTGTTTGCGGTGGTGGTGCAGACCAAGGTTTTTGCCAGCGACGTGGCGCAGTACTTCAAGCTCAACGACCGCGGGTCGGTGAGCGGTTATGACTTCAATCTGTCCTTCGCCTTGTTTGCCGTGGGCCACCTGGTGGGCCTGTGGGTCGGCGTGGCGATGCTGGTCGGCGCGATCATCGGCTGGGGCTGGGCGGTGCCGCATTACTCGGGCCTGGCCGCCGCAGTCGGCGCAGCGGCGGATGTGGCCCAGGAGACCTGGAGCCACAAGGTGCGCTTCCTGGGTGCGGGCACCATTGGCGTTGCCGCGATCTGGACCCTGCTCAAGCTGGTCAAGCCGGTGGTCAGTGGCCTGGCCGGTGCCATGGCGGCCGCGCGCGTGCGTGCCGCCGGTAACGCGCATACCTTGCCGCGCACCGAGCAGGACATGCCGATCGGTATCGTCGCGTTGATCACCGTACTGTGCCTGGCGCCGATCGGTTGGCTGCTGGGCAGCTTCGGCGCGGGTGCCGGGCTGGGCTCGTCGCTGACCACGCTGGTAATCGGTGGCGTAGCCTTTGTGGTGCTGATGAGCTTCTTCGTGTCGGCGGTATGCGGCTACATGGCCGGTCTGATCGGCTCGTCCAACAGCCCGCTGTCGGGCGTGGGCATCCTGGTGGTGCTGGCCGCGGCCCTGCTGCTGGTGGCGGGCGTGAAGCCGCACCTGCCGCCGGAAAGCGGCAAGGCGCTGGTGGCCTTTGCACTGTTCGTTACGGCGGTGGTATTCGCGGTAGCAGCTATCGCCAACAACAACCTGCAGGATCTCAAGACCGGTCAGCTGGTCGATGCGACGCCGTGGAAGCAGCAGGTGGCGCTGGTGATCGGCGTGCTGGCCGGTGCGGTGATCATTCCGCCGGTGCTGGACCTGCTCAACCACGCCTACGGCTTTGCCGGTGTTCCGGGTGCCGATCCTGCCAAGGCGTTGGCCGCCCCGCAGGCCGGATTGATCTCGGCCTTGGCGCAGGGTGTGATCGAGAACAATATCGACTGGAGCCTGATCGCCGTCGGCGCGGTTATTGGCGTGGTCATCATCGTGCTCGATGCCGTCCTGGGCGCGACCACCAAGTCGGTGCGCCTGCCCGCGCTGGCTGTCGGCCTGGGCATCTACCTGCCGACTTCGACCACCTTGATGGTGGTGGTCGGTGCCCTGGTGGGTGCGTACTTCGACCATCGTGCCGACCGCGGCCCGAAGCCGGAGCCGACCAAGCAACTGGGCGTGCTGCTGGCCTCGGGCATGATCGTGGGCGAGAGCCTGATCCTGGTACTGATCGCCGCCATCGTGGCCTTCACCAGCAATTCCGCGCCGTTGGCCCTGGTCAGCGACAGCTTCGCGGTACCGGCCGTATGGATCGGCGGCATCGCGTTTGCGGCGGTGATGTTCGTGCTGTATCGCTGGATCAGCCGCCTGGCGCTGGGTAAGGCTTGACTGGGTGAGGTCAGCTGCTGAGCAGCTTGTAAGGTCGCGCCTGCGGCGCTGTGAGGGGTGAGGGGCAACGTATGTTGTGGCGCCCGTGAGATTTTCACCTCTCACTCCTCACTCCTCACAGGCCACGAAGTGGCCGGCCTTACTCCCAGATGTCATTTACCTATGTGACGATGAAGCCTACGGGGGCCTGACAGGCTATGCTTCGCCGTTCGCAGAAACGACCTGCGACGGTTGTAATAGTGTGGAGGCGTTAGTCGCGTGGTGGAACAAGATGGGGCGGAGGCTCCGATTCCAGGTAATGGCTTGACCCAAATGGGCGTTGGCGCGCTGTGGCTGCGCCGGCTGGCTGGGCCGTTCCTGTCGTTGGCGATGCTGTGCCTGGCGCTATGGGCGCTGCACAAGCTGGCGAGCGAGGTCAGCTATCACCAGGTGGCTCGTTTCGTCCATGGCCTGCCGGACTGGCGCATTGCGCTGGCGGTGGTGCTGACCGCGTTGAGCTATGTGGCGATGACGCTGTACGACTGGTTCGGCGTGGCCTCGATCGGCAAGCGCCTGCCGCGCGCGCAGGTGAGCTTTATCTCCTTCTTGAGCTATGCCTTCAGCAACACGCTGGGCATGGCGCTGCTGATCTCCGGCTCGATCCGCTACCGCTTTTACATCCAGGCCGGCCTGTCCACTGCCGAGGTGGCCAAGGTCGTGCTCTATTGCACCCTGAGCTTCTGGCTGGGGCTGTGCACGCTGACCGGCGTCACGCTGCTGATCGTGCCGGTGCCCGCCACGCTGCCATTTGCCGAGCTGCGCCTGCCGATCGGCGCCTTGCTGACCTTGTTGCCGGTGATGTGGATGGCCGGCAGTCTGTGGCTGCGCAAGCCGGTGCGGGTGTGGCGCTGGCCGGTCAGCATGCCGACGCCGCAGAACGCGCTGCGCCAGATCATCGTCGGTACGGTCGATTGGGGTCTGGCCGCGAGCGTGCTCTACCTGTTGATGCCCAACGAAGTCGACACCGGCTTCGGGCATTACCTGGCGATCTTCGCATTGGGCCAGATCGCCGGCCTGATCAGCCACGTGCCGGGCGGCCTGGGCGTGTTCGAGGCAGTGATGCTGGCCGGCTACGGCGCCACCGGCAACGAAGGCCTGGAAGCGCCGATTCTGGGCGCGCTGGCGGCTTACCGCCTGATCTATTACTTCCTGCCGCTGTGTGCCGCGACCCTGATGGTGCTGCTGCGCGAAGTGCGCGGGTTGCGCACCAAGAGCCTGTTGTCGCCCTGGTTCACCGGCCTGTTGCCGCCGTTCTTCGCGGGCCTGACCCTGGTGTCGGGTGCGGTGCTGGTGTTCTCCGGCGCCACCAGCGCCATTCCGGATCGCATGGCGATCCTGCGCAATGTGCTGCCGTTGCCGGTCCTCGAGGTCTCGCATCTGCTGAGCAGCGTGGTCGGCATGCTGCTGCTGATCCTGGCGCGTGGCCTGCAGCGCCGGCTCGACGCGGCCTATGTGCTGACCCTGGTGTTGCTGGTGGTCGGTGCGGTGCTGTCGCTGCTCAAGGGCATCGATTACGAAGAAGCGACGCTGCTGTCGCTGTTGGCGCTGGGCCTGGCGCCGGCGCATCAGCTGTTCTACCGGCGTGCGTCGTTGTTCAGCACCAACTTCTCGGTCGGCTGGATCATCGCGATCCTGGCCGTGCTCGGTTGCGCGAGCTGGCTGGTGGTTTTCAGCTACAAGCACGTCGAGTACAGCAGCAACCTGTGGTGGGAATTCAGCTTCCTGCATGGCGGTGCGCCGCGTGCGTTGCGTGCGCTGGTGGGGGCGGCGGCAGCGGGCTTGCTGTTCGCCCTGGCGTCGCTGATCCGCCCGGCGCCGCCGCGCCTGCAATTGCCCGATGAAAGCGACCTGGGCAAGGCATGGCCGCTGATCAAGCAGTATTCGTCCGCGCAGGCGCATCTGGCCTTGATGGGCGACAAGACGCTGCTGTTCGATGCGGACAACACGGCCTTCATCATGTACGACGTGGAGGGGCGCAGCTGGATCGCCATGGGCGACCCCGTCGGCGAGAACGACGATGCGCGGCGTGAACTGGTCTGGACCTTCCGCGAACTGTGCGAACGGGCCGGCGGCTGGCCGTTGTTCTATCAGGTGCGGCCCGAAGATCTCGACCTGTATCTCGAAGTGGGCATGAACCTGCTGAAGATCGGCGAGGAGGCCCGCGTCAAACTGGACGAGTTCAACCTCGACGGCAAGTCGAAGAAGGTGCTGCGCAACACCGTCAACAAGCTCACCCGCGACGGCCTGCGCCTGGAGATCATCTCCGCCGACGCGGTGCCGGCGATGCTGCCGCGGCTGAAGCAGATTTCCGATGCCTGGATGCGCGACAAGCGCGTGCGCGAAAAAGGTTTCTCGCTGGGGACGTTCGAACCGGCTTACCTGAGCCGCACGCCGATGGCGATCATCTGGCAGGGCGAGGAGCCGGTGGCGTTCTCCAATCTGTTCCTGACCGACAGCAAGGAAGAAGCGTCGCTGGACCTGATGCGCCACATGCCCGACAGCACCTCCGGGATCATGGACTTCATGTTCATCCAGCTGATGATGTGGGCCAAGCAGGAAGGCTACCGCTGGTTCAACCTCGGCATGGCACCCTTGTCGGGCTTGCAGAGTCGTCGCACCGCGACCCTGTGGAGCCGCTTCGGCGCGATGATCTTCGGTCGCGGCGAGCGTTTCTACAATTTCCGCGGCCTGCATCGCTACAAGGACAAGTTCGATCCCGAATGGGAGCCGCGCTACCTGGCGGTGCCGGCCAATATCGCCTTGCCGGTCGCGTTGGCCAATCTGGCCAGTCTGATTTCCGGTGGCCTATCGGGTATGGTTCGTCGATGAAAAAAGTCTTGTGGTCGGTATTTGCGCTGGTCGTTATTGGCGCCGCGGTGGGCGTGCTTTTGTGGCAGCCCTGGCATCACACCAGCATGGCCGAGTCGTTGACGGTGATTGAGCCCGCGCCGGGCGCCACGCCGCCGGCAGGGCGCGAAGACGTGCTGGCCATCGTGTACTCCGGCGATGGCGGCTGGCGCGACCTGGACAAGCAACTGGGCGCCAAGCTGAGCGAGCGGGGCGTGCCGGTGCTGGGTGTGAGCGCGCTGAGCTATTTCTGGCGGACGCGTTCGGCGGCCGATTCGGCGGTCGATCTCGATGCGCTGATCCAGCAGAATCTGACGACATTCAAGAAAAAGCGCGTGTGGCTGATCGGCTTCTCGTTCGGCGCCGACGTGCTGCCGTCGATCATCGGCAAGCTGCAGCCCGAAAACCGCGCCACCATCGCCCAGCTGGTGCTGTTGTCGCCCACCCGCGACGCCAGCTTCGAGATCGAGATGGAAGGCTACATGCGCGAGGGCTGGTTCAAGACCCACACGCAGGAGTGGTTCCAGAAGCTTAATCCGGTGCAGCACTACGACGCCTTGCCGCCGCTGCTGGCGCTCGACGGCCACCCGCCGGTGGTCTGCTATTACGGCAAGGACGAGAGCGACGACACCATCTGCACCGAGCCGTCGCTACCGAACTGGATCCGTGTCGACGCCAAGCAGGGCGATCACCACTTCGACGGCGATTACGGCAAGTTGGCTACGGAAATGCTGCAGCAGTTGCCTGCCGGTGGGCAATAAAGCGCGACAACCCGGTTAGCTTGTAGGAGCGACTTCAGTCGCGACCGGGCAGCGCGAGGTACGGCCGGTCGCGACTGAAGTCGCTCCTACAAGCTAGGTGGTTTGTCGGGGTGTCCTAAAGTAATTCGCTCACAGGACGATAAACCGGCGACACACCGGAGTCCGTAAGTTCATGCTGCTACGCGTCCGCACAGGGGCCGACCGCATTTATCCTGGCGTCACCCGCATTTCGCGGGGGACTGGCATCATGCCGCTCAATGCGGGCAGCGTCGCCGCGGGTAACCGCCGTGCCGTGATGACGCGCATGAATGGGCTGTCGCGACCATGAGCCACTACAACAAGCCGCCGCCGGGCCCTTCGGGCAACGTCGTCAACTGGAGCGATCCGCACCTGGAGTCGCTGCTGCGCAAGACCGAAAGCTGGAGCCTGGACAACCGCGGCGTGTTTACGCCCATTCCGTGCGAGCTGCATATCGGCTGGGGCGCCAGTCCGGGCAAGGCCGCTACGCTGGTCTTCGAGCGGGAAGGCGTGATGGTGGTCGAGGCCCGCTTCATCATTCCACAGGGCGAGCAGGTCCGGGTGGACCGCGTGCAGATCGGCACCCTGCGTTCGACCTGGGGTGTCGTGGTGGAGGGGCGCCAAGGCCAGCGCGCCGAAGATCGTGCCAACGGCATCCAGGTGTACTGGTTGCATACACGCTGACCGTGCCGGTCAGTAGCGCTTTTTTTTCGATGGCCTCAGTATCGCCGGCAGACGCCACCAGCCGATACCGACCATGCCCGCTCCGCGCGACATCCAGCTACTGGCCCGCTACAACCAGCGGATGAACGACAAGCTGTATGCCGCCGTCGCCGATTGGGACGACGTAGCCTTGCACGAGCATTGCGGTGCGTTTTTCGGTTCGGTTTTCGGCACGCTGGATCATCTGCTCAAGGCCGACACGATCTGGATGAAACGCTTTGCCGAGCATCCGGCCGATTTCAGCGCATTGGCGCCGGTACACGCATTGACCCATCCCTATCTGCTCACCGGGCCGGTGCATGAGGATTTTCCTTCCCTGCGTGCTGCCCGGATAGCGATGGATGAGACGATTCTTGCTTTTGCCGGGCAGCTGACGGCCGCCCATTGCGATCAGCCGCTGACCTATCTCAACCGGGCCGGCGAATCGTTTGAGAACCCGCTGGGCTTTGTCCTGCTGCATTTCTTCAATCACCAGACGCATCATCGCGGCCAGATCACGACCTTGCTCAGCCAGGCCGGTGTCGATGTGGGCGCGACCGATCTCATTACCTTGCTCTAGCCGCGAATGCAGACGATGAAACAAGTTACCCAGGGACGTAACCCGGGCATCGATGCCCTGCGCGGCCTGTCGATCCTGCTGGTGGTGTTGCACCACATCGGTCTGCGCATCCCATTCAAGAAAACCATGCTGGCCGACGTGCTGCCGGCGCCTCTGCTGCGTGCGCTCAATTACAACGGCTATGAAGCCGTGTTCGTGTTTTTCGTGATTTCGGGGTTCCTGATTGCCGGCAATGTCCTGCGTCGGTGGGGCTCGTTCCGACATATCGATGCACGAGCCTTCTATGCGCGCCGGTTTGCGCGCATCGTGCCTTGTCTGCTGGTGTTGTTGGCGGTGCTCGGCGCTTTGCATCTGCTGGGCGTCGACGACTATGTGATTCATCGTGACGGGCAGTCGCTGCCGGGTGCGCTGTTCGCGGCGCTCAGCCTGCATCTGAACTGGTACGAAGGCGTTACCGGCTACCTGCCGGGCAACTGGGACGTGCTGTGGTCGTTGTCCATCGAAGAGGTCTTCTATCTTGGCTTTCCGCTGCTATGCCTGCTGATCCGCCGCGACGCGGTGTTGATTCCGCTATTGATGTTGCTGGCGGTCAGCTTGCCGTGGACGCGCGCGGCGCTGGAGGCAAATGAAATCTGGCAGGAGAAGGCGTATCTGCCCGGCATGAGCGCCATCGCGATCGGCGTCATCGGCGCATGGCTGCTGCCACGCTTGCGCCTGCCCAGCCATGGCGTGCTCATCTTGCTTGTGGTCGGCTGGGCGGGCCTTGCATGCACGTTCGTCGCGGGCGGCTGGATCTGGCACTACATCCGCAACGGCTACATGTTGCTGCTGACCTTGTCGGCGCTGGCGTTGCTGATCGCCTTTGCCGAGCAGGCGCGTCGCGGCGGTCGCAAGCCGCTCCCAGGCTTCGGATGGCTGCGTGGCTGGGGGCGCCTGAGCTACGAGATCTATCTCACGCACATGTTTGTCGTCTTCGCGGTGGTGCGCGCGTATCGCGCCTTCGGCGGGGATGAGCGCATGGGCTTTCTCTGGTACGTGCCGGCGCTGCCTTTGTGCTGGCTGCTTGGTGCGGCAGTGGAACGCTGGCTCTCGTTGCCGGCAGAGCGTTGGTTGCGAGCGCGCCTGTTACCGGCTCGCGCCGAGAGCTCGCTGGCCAGCGAGCCCGGTTGACGTTCAGCGGTAGCGGTTGATCGTGTCGCGCAATTCGATGGCGGCGGCACGCGAAGCCTGGGCGAAATCTTCGCCGCTACCCGCGTAGAGGATCGCGCGCGAGGAGTTGATCATCAGGCCGTTGCTATCGGCGGTACGGCCATGGCGCACTACTGCCTCTACGTCGCCACCCTGCGCGCCGATGCCGGGCACCAGCAGCGGAATATCGCCGATCAGCGCGCGCACTTCGGCCAGCTGCTCCGGCCAGGTCGCGCCGGTTACCAGCGCGCAGTTCCCGTTCGCATTCCATTCCTGTGCCACCAGCCGGGCGACATGCTGATAAAGCGGCAGACCACCGACGTCGAGATCCTGCAAGTCGGTTGCGCCGGGATTGGAGGTATGGCAAAGCAGGATCACGCCCTTGTCGGCGCGGTCGAGGAAGGGCTGGATCGAATCGCGGCCGAGATAGGGGTTGAGCGTTACCGCATCGGCCTCGTAGCGCTCGAAGGCTTCGGTGACATAGTGCTGCGCCGTGCTGCCGATATCGCCGCGCTTGGCGTCGAGGATCACCGGTACATGCGGAAACATCGCATGCGCATGCGCAATCAGGCGTTCGAGTGCATCTTCCGCGCTTAGTGCGGCAAAGTGCGCGATCTGTGGCTTGAACGCGCAGACCAGGTCGCCGGTGGCATTGACGATGGCCCGGCAGAACTCGAACACCGCATCGGGATGTTCGCGCAGGTGTGCGGGGAATTTCGATGGCTCCGGATCGAAGCCGACGCAAACCAGCGAGTTATTGGCAGCCCATGCGCGTTTCAGGGATTGCATGAAGTTCATGGCCGGACCTCGAGTAGTTGCCTATTTTGTAGGAGCGACTTCAGTCGCGACCCACGGTTACGTCACGGCTTGTCGCGGCTGAAGCCGCTCCTACAAAGTTGCCGGGCAGCGATTGCGCTACCCGGCCCCGTCCCTTTAGGCGAGCTTCTTGTACTTCACGCGCTTGGGCTTGGAACCCTCTTCGCCCAGACGACGCTTCTTATCCGCCTCGTACTCGTTGTAGTTGCCGGGGAAGAATTCCACGTGCGAGTCGCCTTCGAACGCGATGATATGCGTAGCGATACGGTCGAGGAACCAGCGGTCATGCGAGATGACCATCGCGCAGCCGGGGAATTCCAGGATCGCGTCTTCGAGCGCGCGCAGGGTTTCCACGTCAAGATCGTTCGACGGTTCGTCGAGCAGCAGTACGTTACCGCCCTGCAGCAGCGTCTTGGCCAGGTGCAGGCGGCCGCGTTCACCACCGGACAGGTTGCCGACGATCTTCTGCTGGTCGGTGCCCTTGAAGTTGAAGCGGCCGATGTAGGCGCGCGACTGAATCTCGAAGTTGCCGACGGTAAGGATATCGGCGCCGCCGGAGATTTCCTGCCACACGTTGTTCTTGCCATCGAGCATGCCGCGCGACTGGTCGACATAAGCGAGCTTGACCGTGTGGCCGAGCTTCACCTCGCCCTGGTCGGGCTGTTCCTTGCCGGTGATCAGCTTCATCAGCGTGGACTTGCCCGCGCCGTTGGGGCCGATCACGCCGACGATGGCGCCCGGCGGCACGCGGAACGACAGGTCGTCGATCAGCATGCGGTCGCCGAAGGACTTGCTGACGTTCTTGAACTCGATCACTTCCTGGCCCAGGCGCTCGCCCGGCGGAATGAAGATTTCATTGGTTTCGTTGCGGCGCTGGTATTCGACCGCATTCAACTCTTCGAAGCGGTTCAAGCGCGCCTTGCCCTTGGACTGGCGGCCCTTGGCGGCCGAACGGACCCATTCCAGTTCCTTCTCGATGGCCTTCTGGCGGGACTTTTCCTGCGAGGCTTCCTGCTTGAGGCGGGCGTCCTTCTGCTCCAGCCACTCGGTGTAGTTGCCCTTCCACGGAATGCCGCGGCCGCGGTCGAGTTCGAGGATCCACTCGGCGGCGTTGTCGAGGAAGTAACGGTCATGGGTAACCGCCACCACGGTGCCCGGGTAGTTCTGCAGGAACTGCTCCAACCAGTCGACCGACTCGGCGTCCAAATGGTTGGTCGGCTCGTCGAGCAGCAGCATGTCCGGCTTGGAAAGCAGCAGGCGGCACAGCGCGACGCGGCGCTTTTCACCACCGGACAGCGGCCCGATCTTGGCGTCCCACGGCGGCAGGCGCAGCGCATCGGCGGCCACTTCGAGCTGACGCTCCAGCGCGTGGGCGTCGTTGGCGGCCAGGATGCTTTCCAACGCCTCCTGCTCCTTGGCCAGCTTGTCGAAATCGGCGCCTTCCTCGGCATAGGCGGCATAGACCTCTTCGAGGCGCTTCTGCGCATCGAGCACGACGGAGACGCCTTCTTCGACGGCTTCGCGCACGGTCTTGTCCGCGTCGAGCTGGGGTTCCTGCGCCAGGTAACCGACCTTGATGCCCGGCTGCGGGCGGGCTTCACCCTGAAAATCGGTGTCGACGCCGGCCATGATGCGCAGCACGGTCGACTTACCGGCACCGTTCAGGCCCAGCAGGCCGATCTTGGCGCCCGGGAAAAACGACAGCGAGATGTCCTTGATGATCTGACGCTTGGGCGGGACGATCTTGCTGACCCCGTTCATGGTGTAGATGTACTGCATGCTTCGCTCCCTTAAGGGCGGTCCGTCGGCCCGCTAAAGCGCGGTCCGGCAAAGGAAATGGGGAATTGACCGCCAATTATCGCCGATCGGAGGTCGCGCTGCCACGGTAACGACGTCCGGACAAGGCAGCGGCTACGCCCGGTTGGTCATGCCGGCGCCATAACCGCGAGGCTTATGGCCCGATTTGCCCGGCATGCTCGTTCGGATATCGGCCGGGCGACGGGACATGGCGGAAATCTACGAGACATCGGGGGCGGCAGCTCTGCTGGGCGCATGGGACCGGGCCGCGGCGCGCTGGGCGGCGACACGTGGCGCTTGGGCGGTGACGCTGCACGAATTGCTCTGTTTTGGCGTCAAACAGGCCTATGCCTGTTTATTTGGCGGTTGCATGCTGGCTTTGCTGCTATCGAGCTGGCTGCTGTATCCGGCCGACGCGTGGCTGAGTCGCTACGATTTTCTGACGCTCGCCGCGCTGGCGATACAGACCGCCTTGCTGGCATGCAGGCTGGAGACGCGCGAAGAGGCGTCGGTCATTCTGCTGTTTCATATCGCCGGCACGATCATGGAAGTCTTCAAGACGTCGGTCGGCTCGTGGATGTATCCCGAGGCTTCGTTTTTGCGCGTGGGCGGCGTGCCGCTGTTTTCCGGTTTCATGTATGCATCGATCGGCAGCTATATCGCGCGCGCCTGGCGGTTATTCGATTTCCGCTTCGTGCGGCACCCGCCGTTTGCGGCCACGGTATGGCTGGCCGTGGCGATCTACGTCAATTTCTTTACCCATCATTATCTGCCGGACATGCGTCTGCTGTTATTCGTTGCCATCGCGTGGTTGTTCGGCCCGGCCTGGATCGAGTTTCGCATTCGTCAGGTGCATCGACGCATGCCGTTACTGCTGGGTCTGGTGCTGGTCGCCACGTTTATCTGGTTGGCCGAAAATATCGGTACGTTTACGGCGGCGTGGCGCTATCCGGCGCAGCGCGATGGCTGGCATATGGTGCCGTTGCAGAAGCTTGGCGCGTGGCTTTTATTGATGATCATCAGCTACGTGATGGCGTCGGGTGTCGCGCGACGAAGGGATCATCTGCCGGCACCATCCAGCCATGGTGAGGATAGGCTGGATTGACCAAGATCGGCGCCTGCATGGTCGTCAGACAGCGAAATCCAGCTCACGCGACAACCATGTTACCGGGGCGGCATTTCGAAGCGGCTTTGTATCGACAATTCAGATTCCTGCGTGCCGCCCGGACCGCCTTCGAACACGAAGTACAACCGTTCCGGGCGGCTGTTGAACTGCCAACCCCAAAGCACGCGGATATTGCCGACGGCTTCCGCTTCGGAGGAAAAAAGGTAGGTCTCGTTATCTTCGCCAACCATCGACCATTGGATCGTGCCCGTACCGCCATGCCCGGTGAGACGCACTTCGCCCGGCCCGGTGGGGCGATAGAGATGGAATATGCGCAGTTCGCCTTCTTGAAGGGAGAAGGGCGGTAGCTTGCCGTCGGCGGGGACCGGGACGGATTCGATAGCAGGTGCCGCTTCTGGAGCATTTGCCTCGGTATAGCCGATGGTTTGAGCGAAGTCCGTGGCCGGCAAGGTTGCTGTGAAATACAGGCCGCAAAACGCGGCAGCAAACGTCGATAGCTTCATGCTGTCGTACTCTCGTCAATGAGAAAGCGGCCGCCATGGAAAAGCACGATGGCCGGGTTTGATCGTAGCGCTCGCGCCAACGGTCGAAAATCGGAATCGCGGACACGCGACGTAAGCCGCGGCGCATTCGCCGCGACATTCGACGTTCACGTTACCTGAGCCTGGGGCTTGCCGCTTCGATCAGCGCGCTTACCGTACGCGTATGCAGCGAAGCCGCATCGTAGCCGTCGGGCAACATGCCCGCGATTTCGAGCGTGACCGCGCCATGGAGCGCGGCCCAGATCTGATGGCCGAAGATCGATGGCTCGGCGTCGATCCTGCCTTCATCGATCATCACTTCGACGTGCGCGGCAACGGTGCGCAACATGCGCTCGTGCGCCTCGCGGTAGGCGGCGTCGTCCCTGTGCGGTTCGGGATATTCGAACATCAGGCGATAGACCGCGGTGTTGGCGCGCGCAAAGGCGATGTACGCATCGCGCACCGCACGGCTGCGGATACGGCCATCGCCGGGCGAGTCGAGCGCATCTTCCAGTGCTTGCGAAAACCGGTGCATGCCGCGCGTGCGTACCGCGGTCATGATGCTTTCCTTGTTCGAGTAGTAGCGGTACGGGGTCATCGTGCCGCAACCCAGATCGGTCGCGATTCGGCGCATGGTGACCGCCGCCGGGCCTTCTTCCACGTATAGCCTTGCGGCGCAATCGCAAATGCGTTCGCGAAAGGCTTCGGTTTCGTGTTCGCTCAGCGCTTTGGGCACGCGGGTTTTTCCGTCATCTCAAGGCGAAACATGCAGCGTCTTGCGAAAGAATGCCAACGCATCTTGCTGTATCTGCGCGTGCACCTTGACGCGATCCACGCCTGCCGGGTCGCTGCAGATCACCGGCGCCTCCTTGGCCAGCTCGGGCGAGCAGGGCGCGAGAAAGACCCAGTGATCGGCTTTCGGCACCACGGTCTTGCCCTCCAGCGTATGCAGCAGCGGAGCCAGGCGTGCGGCGTTTTCCTCAGGTATCAGGACATGATCGTCCTGGCCGTAGTAGAGATAAACGGGGCGCGTGACGGCGGCAACGCTGGAGGCGTCGAACGGGATGCTCAACGGTGCCATGGCGAATGCGGCCTTGACGCGTGGGTCGGTCGTATCGCCCCACTTGAGCATGTCTTTCTGGAAGATGGCGACGATACCCAGGTCGCTTTGCCCGTGCCTGGTTGCGGAGGCAAGAAGCCTGCGCAGTGGGCCGCAAGCGGGTTCATCGCCTGGGTACTTTTTGCAATATCCGATGAAACGCTCCAGGTGAGGCTTGGCGCCCACCACCATCAGCGCCGTGTAGCCACCGGCGGAGAAACCGGCGACACCGATGCGCTCGTCGTCGATCAGCGTCTTCCAGCGGGGATCGGCGAGCAGGGTGCTGATAGTGGCGGCGACCTGGATTGGTCGGCCGCCTAATACTTGCGGATAACCGACACCGCTCTGGTCGTGGAAATTGTCGCCCGTGTGTTCCAGCGTGGCGACCACGAAGCCGTGGCTGGCAAGATAGGTAGCCAGGTCGTGATGTCCCATGTCCGAGCCGCCGTTGCCATGAGAAATCACGACCAGCGGTTTGGGGCCGGGGATGGCCGGCGCATCTACCGTAGCCTGGATGCGATAAGGGCCACGTACGGTGATGCCTTTGACCTGGGCGGATGGATAAAACACCAACCCCGGCATTTCGCCGCCGCTTACCGGGTCGTGGATCCGGATGTCACTCAGGCCAACGCCGGTCGTGGCGGGCGAGGCGGCCAGGGCAGCGAGGGGCGTCAGCAACAGCGCAAGAAGAGCAAGCCAGCGCAGAGCGCGGAAGCGGTCGGACATGAGCGTAAACCTCAGGATGACGTTTCGTACAATGTACCGTACATCGTACGAAATGTGCCATGCAAGTGCCGCCATTGGCCGTAACCTTCCCTGAGCGTTACAATTTCGCGTCTAAATCCCCGCTTGCCACCCAAAAGAGGTCAGGATGTTCCCCAAGAACGACACGATCGCCGGTTATGACGACGAATTGGCCCAGGCCATTGCCGCCGAAGCCCGTCGCCAGGAAGACCACGTCGAACTGATCGCCTCGGAGAACTACGCCAGCCCCCGCGTGCTCGAAGCGCAGGGTTCGGTGTTGACCAACAAGTACGCCGAAGGCTATCCGGGCAAGCGCTACTACGGCGGTTGCGAATATGTGGATATCGCCGAAAAGCTGGCGATCGACCGCCTCAAGCAGTTGTTCGGCGCCACCTATGCCAACGTGCAGCCGCATTCGGGTTCGCAGGCCAACCAGGCCGTGTACCTGGCGCTGCTGCAGCCGGGCGATACCATCCTCGGCATGTCGCTGGCGCATGGCGGTCATCTGACGCACGGCGCCAAGGTCAATATTTCCGGCAAGCTGTTCAACGCCGTGCAGTACGGCGTCAACGATCAGGGCCTGGTCGATTACGACGAAGTCGAGCGCCTGGCGGTCGAGCACAAGCCGAAGATGATCGTCGCCGGCTTTTCCGCCTACTCGCAGGTGATGGACTGGGCGCGCTTCCGCGCCATCGCCGACAAGGTCGGTGCCTATCTCTTCGTCGACATGGCACACGTCGCCGGGCTGATCGCCGCGGGCGTGTATCCGAACCCGGTACCGCATGCGCACGTGGTGACCTCGACCACGCATAAGACCCTGCGCGGCCCGCGCGGCGGTTTCGTCATTGCCAAGGATTTGGGCGAAGAAATCGAGAAGAAGCTGCAGTCGATCGTGTTCCCCGGTATCCAGGGCGGCCCCTTGATGCACGTGATTGCCGCCAAGGCGGTGGCGTTCAAGGAAGCGCTGGAGCCGTCCTTCAAGGACTACCAGACGCAGGTGGTCAAGAACGCCAAGGCCATGGCCAAGACGCTGATCGAGCGTGGCTACAAGGTGGTTTCCGGCGGCACCGAGAACCACCTGATGCTGATCGACCTGATCGGCCGCGACGTCACCGGCAAAGATGCCGAGGCGGCCCTGGGCAAGGCGCACATCACCGTCAACAAGAACGCCGTGCCGAACGACCCGCGCTCGCCATTCGTCACCTCGGGCTTGCGCGTCGGCACCCCGGCGGTGACCACGCGTGGCTACAAAGAAAGCGATGTGGTCGAACTGACCAACTGGATCTGCGATGTGCTCGATGCGCCGGCCGATGATGCCGTCATCAAGAAGGTGCGCGAGCAGGTCACGGCACAGTGCAAGAAGTTCCCGGTTTACGGTTGACGAGTGCATTGTCCCTTCTGCCAGCATGAAGACACCCGGGTCATCGACTCACGCCTGACCGAAGACGGCGCCACCGTGCGCCGTCGCCGCGAGTGTCCGCAATGTGGCGAGCGCTTCAACACCTTCGAGACGGCGGAGTTGAAGTTGCCCAGTATCGTCAAGAGCGGCGAGCGGCGGGAGAGTTTTGACGAACGCAAGCTGCGGGTAAGTTTCGAACGGGCGCTGCAAAAGCGCCCGGTCGCCACCGAAGCGGTAGACGATGCGGTGCGCGCTATCGTCAACGATCTGCGCAAGAGCGGCGAGCGTGAAGTGCCTTCGCGGCAGATCGGCGAGCTGGTCATGCGTGAGCTGAAGAAGCTCGACCAGGTGGCCTATGTGCGCTTTGCCTCCGTCTATCGGAGGTTCGAGGACGTGCATGCGTTTCGCGAGGAGATCGAGAAGCTGGAGCGCGATCTGCCCGGGTTGGAAAGCTTGCAGCTGTCGTTGCTGGGTGAGGCTGCGGTCAAGCGGAGCAAGAAGGGCTAAGGCTCGCTTCGCGTCGCTTCTTGCGCCCCCTCACCCCAACCCTCTCCCCCGGCAGAGCCAGGGGAGAGGGAGTCGACTGAGGTGACCCCAATCTTTCGCACTTGCGCAACTTAGCTCCCTCTCCCCCGGCTTCGCCGGGGGAGAGGGTTGGGGTGAGGGGGGCTCTTGAGCCTCAGCGACACAAGCCATTCTGGCAAAATGCCCGCTCATGACCTCCCCGACCTTCTCCGCCCTCGATCATCTCCACATGGCGCACGCATTGCGTCTTGCGGAGCTCGGCCTCTACACCACCCAACCCAACCCCCGCGTCGGATGCGTGATAGCGCATGGCGATGACGTCGTCGGTACCGGCTGGCATCAGCGCGCAGGCGAGCCTCATGCCGAGGTCTACGCATTGCGCGAAGCGGGTGAGCGCACACGCGGTGCGACCGCCTATGTGACGCTCGAGCCCTGCGCTCATCACGGACGCACGCCTCCATGTGCCGACGCGCTCGTCGCCGCCGGTGTGGCGCGTGTGGTGATCGCTGCAGAAGATCCCTTTCCCAAGGTCGACGGACGCGGCATGGAGAAACTTCGCGCCGCCGGCATCGCCGTCGAAACGGGCCTGATGCGCGATGCCGCGCGCGAGCTCAACATCGGTTTTTTCAGCCGCATCGAGCGCGGCCGCCCCTGGGTGCGCGTCAAGCTGGCGATGAGCCTGGACGGACGCACCGCGCTGGCGAATGGCGAATCCAAATGGATCACCGGCGAAGCCGCGCGCGAAGACGTACAGCGCTGGCGCGCACGCAGCTCGGCCATCCTGACCGGTAGCGGTACGGTGCTGGCCGATAACCCCAGATTGACAGTGCGCATGGACGGCGTCACCACGCAGCCCATGCGTGTCGTGCTGGATCGCTTGTTGCGTACACCCAAAGGCAGTCAGGTATTGGATGGCCAGATGCCGACACTCATGTTGCACGGTCACTCCGCCAAGCCTGATGCACGCTTCGCCAACGTGGAATGCATCCCGGTAGCCGAGTCTGGCCATACCTTTGATCTTGCCGCGGCGCTGGCCCTGCTGGCCGAGCGTGATTGCAATGAAGTGCAAGTTGAATCCGGCCCGACCTTGTGCGGCGCGCTGATCGCCGCGGGTCTGGCGGACGAATTGCTGTTGTATGTCGCGCCGGTATTGCTGGGCGACCATGCGATGCCGTTGCTGGGTTTGCCGGCGTTGACGGATATGTCCAAGCGCTGGAACTTGAAGATGATGGATCAGCGGCAGGTAGGAGCGGATCTGCGTCTTCGCTTGCGACCGGTGTAGGGAGTTCTTTGGAATCGAGGGAAGGGGAATGAGCGAGGATTTGGGCAATAACGTCTACGCGCCTTCGCAGGCCGCGCACGAAAGCGCATTCGAGAGCGATGTGCATCGTCGCGGGTTGCGCAATTTAACTGTCTGGATAGTGTCGATTTATTGCCTGATCAACTCGGTGGGCGGTGCATCTGTCTTCATTTTCAAAGGACACTATTTGCAAATGGTGGCCAACGGTCAGATGTCCGTTCTAGCGGCTGTCTTCATTTTTCTGCCGCGTCTGCTGTTGTTCCTGGGTGGCGTTGCGCTCTTTTTCTTGCGAAAGTTTTCTTTGTGGCTTTTGGTCGGGGCCTTGGCCGTGCAAAGTTCGATGCTGCTGATGCCCATGCTGGTCCATCTTCTGGGGCTTGGTGCCTTGCTCTTTAGCGTCGTTATCTACGTGACCGTCTGCGGCTACGTTGTAGTCCTGTATCGCAACCAAACACTGGATTGAGAGCACTAAGGAAACGCTGTTTCCTGTGCGGCGGGGTGCTCCAGCCACCATCGGTGCTAAACTCTGCCAGCCGGCTTGCCGGTGAAAACCAATACGACGTCTTCAGGGCGGGGTGGAATTCCCCACCGGCGGTAGGTGCCTTAGGGCACGAGCCCGCGAGCGCTTTCGGCACCCGCCGGAAGGTCAGCAGATCCGGTCCAATGCCGGAGCCGACGGTAAAGCAGTCCTTTCGGGGACGGCTCAAAGTCCGGATGAAAGAAGACGGCAAGAGGGGCGGCCTGACGGCCGTCCGTCTGCCTCATGCCTTGGGGCGTTCTCGCTTTTTTGATGCGGAGAACGTTTCATGTTTACCGGAATCATTCAGACCGTAGGCCGTATCGCGCGCCTTGAACCGCGTGGCGGGGACGTGCGCCTATACGTCGACACCGCCGGGCTCGACCTCACCGACGTGCAACTGGGCGACAGCATCGCTGTCTCGGGCGTCTGCCTGACCGCCGTCACGCTCGAAACGCGTGGCTTCAGCGCCGACGTATCCAACGAAACCCTGTCGCTGACTACCCTTGGCAAGCTCAAGGCCGGCGACCCGGTCAATCTGGAAAAGGCCTTACGCCTGGCTGATCGCCTGGGCGGCCACCTGGTGTCCGGCCATGTCGACGGCCTGGGCAAGGTGGTCTCGGTCACCCCCGATGGCCGCTCGCAACGCTGGATCTTCGAAGTGCCGGCGACGCTGTCGCGTTACATCGCGGCCAAGGGCTCGGTCTGTATCGACGGCACCAGTCTGACCGTGAACGAGGTGGCCGGGCATCGTTTTGGTGTGAACCTTATCCCCCATACGGTGGAACACACAGCGTTCCATGCGCGTCGCCCCGGCGACGCGGTGAATATCGAGGTGGATGTGGTTGCGCGCTATGTCGAGCGCCTGCTGTCCAGCGGCGAAGCGCCGCGCCTGGACGAGGCTTTCCTCAAGCAGCACGGTTTCGCCTGATTTGTGACCTGGCCCTGCCTCAACGGCAGGGCAGGCTTAACGACTACAAAGAGTTTCCATTCATGGCTTTCAACACCATCCCCGAGATCCTCGAAGACATCCGCGCCGGCCGCATGGTCGTCATTCTCGACGACGAAGATCGCGAGAACGAAGGCGACCTGATCATGGCTGCGCAGATGGTGCGGCCCGAGGACATCAACTTCATGGTGCGCGAAGCGCGCGGTCTGGTTTGCCTGACCCTGACCGAACAACGCACGCGGCAGCTGGGCCTGCGCCCGATGGTCAGCGACAACACCTCGCAATACCACACCAACTTCACCGTCTCGATCGAGGCGGCCGAAGGCGTGACCACCGGTATCTCCGCACACGACCGCGCACGCACCATCCAGGTGGCGGTCAAGAGCGACGCCCAGCCGCGGGATCTGTCGCAGCCCGGCCATATCTTTCCGCTGACCGCGCAACCCGGTGGCGTGCTGACCCGCGCCGGTCATACCGAAGCCGGCTGCGATCTGGCCGGCCTGGCCGGATTGGAGCCCTCCGCCGTACTGATTGAAATCCTGCACGAAGACGGCTCGATGGCTCGGCGTCCGGAGCTGGAAATCTTTGCGGCAAAGCACGGCCTGAAGATCGGCTCCATTGCCGATCTGATCCGCTACCGGCTCGAAACCGAAAAAACCGTGCAGCGCGTCTACGAGGAGCAGGTCGACACCGAGTTCGGCCCGTTCCGTCTGGTCGCGTATCGCGATGCGATCCGCCACGGCCTGCATTTTGCGCTGGTGCGCGGCAAGGTTGATGACGGCACGCCGGTGCTTTCGCGTGTGCACGTACGCAACACCTTGTCCGATGTGCTGCATCTGCAGCGCGATGATTTGGGGTTGACTGTCACCTCGGCGTTGCGCCGCATTGCCGATGAAGGTCGCGGCGTGCTGCTGGTGCTATCGGGCGAAGATACGCCCGATGCGCTGCTGCGCCGCCTGACCCGTCAGCCGACCCAGCAGGCGCCGGAAGAAGTGCAGCAACAGGAATGGCGTCAGCATGGCCTGGGCGCGCAGATCCTTACCGACCTGGGCGTGCAGCGGCTGCGCGTGCTGGGCACGCCGCGCAAGCTGGTGGGGCTGGCGGGCTTTGGCCTGGAAGTGGTCGAACACGTATAAAGTGCGATGACCTTGCCATCTTTTGTAGGAGCGACTTCAGGGAACCTCTAAAAAACCTTTCCTACTCGTCATTCCGGCGAAGGCCGGAATCCATCCCTCAGCGCAGATACTTGTCATATGTTGTCTGACAAGCGAGAGACTGACGAATGGATCCCGGCCTTCGCCGGGATGACGATAAAAACTGAGGTTATTCGAGGTTCCCTTCAGTCGCGACAGGCCGTGACGCAACCGTGGGTCGCGACTTAAGTCGCTCCTACAAACTTAGGAAGTTTTTCGAGATTCCCGATGACACGCATTCGTCTTATCGCTCCCTCCGGTTACCCGCATGATCGCGCCGCGATGGCACGAGGTGTCGCGCGCCTGCGCGACGAAGGCTGCGAGGTGGAAGGTGTCGAAGTGCTCGATCGGGTCGACTTGCGCTTTGCCGGCGCCGACGCGGAGCGTGCAGCCGACATCAATGCACTGGCCACGACGGACCGCTTGCCGGATATCGCATTATCCGTACGGGGTGGCTACGGTGCGACGCGCCTGCTGGAACACCTGCATTACGACACGCTGCGCGAGCGCCTTGCTGGAACGTCGACCGTGCTGGTGGGCCACAGCGATTTCACCGCTATCCAGATGGCGCTCCACGCACGCAGCGGTCTGGTGACGTTCGGCGGTCCAATGCTCGGGCCCGACTTCGGTGCCGAGACGCTGAGCGAGCTGACCTTGCCGCATTTCTGGCGCACCGTGCGTTCGCCTGTGGCAGAGGCGCCCTGGGCGTGTGGCGGCGATGCCTCCCTGAAGGTCGAAGGCACGCTATGGGGTGGCAATCTGGCGGTGTTGTGCAGCTTGCTGGGCACGCCCTATTTTCCGCGCATCGATGGCGGCATCCTGTTCGTCGAGGACGTTGGCGAGCCGCCGTTCCGCATCGAACGGCTGCTATATCAGTTGCACCTTTCGGGTGTGCTGGGACGGCAGCGGGCGCTGATCCTGGGCGACTTCACCCATTGCCGTCACAGCGCCTACGACAACGGCTACGACCTGGATGCGGCCTTTGCGCAGATCGAGCGTGTCATTGGCATCCCCGTGCTGCGGGGACTGCCCTTTGGCCATGCGCCGGACAAGTTCACTTTGCCGTTTGGTGCCCCGGCCCGCTTGACCGCAGCGGGCGGGCAGGCCGCCCTCGCGTTCGAGGCGTACCCCCATTTGACCGCCTGACCCCGGAGCCGGGCACGCCCGGCCCCAAAACCCGTAAAATACCCAACTGCATGGGGCGAGCCTGCCCCTAGGAACCGTTTCCACATGAAGATCATCGAAGGCGATTTCGCCACGCCCAAAGGTCGTTTTGCCATCGTCGCCGGCCGTTTCAACGGTTTCGTCGTTGAGCCGCTGGTTGCCGGTGCGCAGGACGCGCTGGTCCGCCATGGCGTGAAAGATGACGCGATCGACCTGATCCGCGTACCGGGCGCCTGGGAAATCGCGCTGGCCGCGCACAAGCTGGCCAACTCCGGCAAATACGCTGCCGTGATTGCGCTCGGCGCGGTGATCCGCGGTTCCACCCCGCATTTCGACTACGTGGCCGGCGAGTGCGCCAAGGGCCTGGCTCAGTCCGCCTATAGCTCCGGTGTGCCGGTGGCCTTCGGCGTGTTGACCACCGACAGCATCGAGCAGGCGATCGAGCGTTCCGGCACCAAGGCCGGCAACAAGGGCGCCGATGCCGCCATCGCCGCGCTGGAGATGGTCAACCTCTACGCGCGGTTGAAGTGATGAGCCAGCGTCCGGAAGGCATCGATCTGGCCGCTCGCTCGCGTGCACGCCGCCGTGCACTGCAGGCGATCTACGCCTGGCAGATGAGCGGCAGCAAGATGAACGCGGTGATCGACCAGTTCCGCCATGAGCAGGACATGGAAGTAGCCGATCTCGAATACTTCGAAGACCTGCTGCGCGGTATCGAGCAGCACGTTGCCGAGCTCGATGAAGCGCTCACGCCGTATATCGACCGCGAAGTGGGGCAGATCGATCCGATCGAGCGCGCCGCGTTGCGCATCGCTGCCTACGAGCTCAAATTCCGTCCGGACGTGCCGTATCGCGTGGTGATCAACGAGGCGATCGAAGTCACCAAGCGCTTTGGTGCCGACCACGGCCATAGCTACGTCAACGGCGTGCTCGACAAGCTGGCCAGCCAGCTGCGCGGTACCGAGAAACGCGGCTAAGCGCCGCCTCGACACGCGATGGAATTCAGCCTGATCGAGCGCATCCGGCAGCGCACCGCGCAAGGGCGCGAGGACGTGCGTGTCGGTATCGGCGACGATGCCGCGGTGCTGTCCATGCCGGTGGGCCAGGAGCAGATCGCGGCGATCGACACGATGGTCGAAGGCGTGCATTTTCCCGTGGGCACCGCACCGGCCGATATCGGCTGGAAAGCGCTGGCGGTGAACTTGTCCGATCTTGCCGCGATGGGCGCCAGCCCAGCGTGGGCGCTGCTTGCTTTGACCATGCCGCAAGCTGATGCGGATTTCGTCGATGGCTTTGCCGAAGGCTTTGCGCAACTGGCGCAGCCGTATCGGTTGGCCTTGATCGGTGGCGACACGACGCGCGGCGCATTGACGATCAGCGTGGCCGTGCATGGCTTCGCACCACCGGGTAAAGCCTTGACACGCGATGCTGCATGCGTGGGTGATGCCGTGTTCGTGACCGGCACGCTTGGCGATGCCGCAGCAGGACTGCATTGCCTGCAGCAGCGTTTGCCCGAGAGCGTGCACAGCAGTTATCTGATTCAGCGATTGAACCGACCGACACCGCGCATCGCCGCAGGGATCGCGCTGCGCGATAACGCACATGCATGCATCGATGTCTCCGATGGACTGCTCGCCGATCTGGGACATATTTGCCATGCCAGCGGTGTTGGCGCTGAAATCGACGCAGCGCTATTGCCACAATCTTCCGCTTTGCTGAGCCTTTACGACGACGCCACCGCCCGCGATTTCGCATTGAGTGGTGGCGACGATTACGAGCTTTGTTTTACCGTGCCGGTTGCACGTGTCGCCGAGGTGTCGGCCGACCTCGCGCGTCTTGGCTGTGGTGCTACGCGCATCGGCCGCATCGTCACGGGCGAGGGCGTACGTGTGCGCGATGCCCAAGGGCAATGGCTCGAAACGTCGTCGAGCGGCTGGGAGCATTTTTCGGCATGAACGAGCGTAAGACCCTGACGTCGGAACAACGGCGTCTATTGCTGACATCACCCGCCGGTTGGGTGGCATGCGGGTTCGGCTCCGGGCTTGCGCCGGTTGCACAGGGCACGTTCGGATCGCTCGCCGCGTTGATTCCTTGGCTTGCGCTGCGCGAGCTGAGTTTGCCGATCTATCTCGGCATCGTCGTGATCGGTTTTATCCTCGGCGTATGGGCGTGCGATGTCGCCGGCAAACGCTTGCGGGTGGACGATCATCGCAGCCTCGTTTGGGACGAATTCATCGGGCAGTGGATCGCGCTGATCCCGGCGCTGTTCGCTCCTTTCGCTTGGTGGCAGCTAGTCGCCGGATTCGTGCTGTTTCGCCTTTTCGACGTGGCCAAGCCGTGGCCGATCGGCTGGGTCGACCGGCGTGTCAAAGGCGGCTTCGGCGTCATGATCGACGACGTGATTGCCGGCATTTTTGCCGCGTTGGTGCTGCGTTTACTTGGCTATGCCCTGCACTGAACGTTTCATCCACGGCGGTGCGCTTATAGTGGATGCTTACGTCTTTCGCTTACCAAGGATTCGCCATGCAATATCGTCGACTCGGCCGTTCCGGCCTGCAACTTTCGGCTTTGTCATTCGGTGCCTGGGTAACGTTCGGCCAGCAGGTCGATCGTTCCGCCGCGCGCGACATGCTGGCCTTGGCGCATGATCGCGGCGTCAACTTTTTCGACAATGCCGAAACGTACAACAACGGCGTCGCCGAGCAGGTCATGGGCGACGTGCTGGCCGATCTGCGCTTCCCGCGCGACAGCTACTGCGTATCGAGCAAGGTGTTCTTCGGTGCGGTAAAGAACCCGCTGCCGACCCAGCGCGGGCTGTCGCGCAAGCACGTGATCGAAGCCTGCCATCAGGCACTGCAGCGGTTGCGTGTCGAGCATCTCGATCTGTATTTCTGTCACCGTCCCGATCCGGACACGCCGATCGAGGAAACCGTCGCGGCGATGGATACGCTGATCCGCCAGGGCAAGGTGTTGTACTGGGGAACCAGCGAGTGGTCCGCACCGCAGATCGAAGAGGCGCACCATATCGCCAAGCAAGGTCACTTCTATGCGCCCGTGATGGAGCAGCCGCAGTACAACCTGCTGCATCGCGAGCGCGTCGAGCGCGAATACGCGCCGTTGTATCGGCATTTCGGCATGGGCACGACGATCTGGTCGCCGTTGGCTTCGGGCTTGCTCACTGGCAAATACAACGATGGCGTGCCGGACGATTCGCGTCTGGCCCAGCCGGGGTATGAGTGGTTGCGTGAGGGTGTGATTGGAAAGGGGGATGAGCGGATCGCCAAGGTGCGGCGTTTGCAGCCTATTGCTGACGAGCTTGGTGTTTCGTTGGCGCAGCTGGCGATCGCGTGGTGCCTGGTCAATCCGAATGTGTCGACGGTGATGCTTGGGGCTAGCCGGAGTGAGCAGTTGGCGCAGAATCTGGATGCGATGGATGTGTTGCCGCGGTTGCAGGGAGATGTGCTGGCGGCTATTGAGAAGGCGATCAGCTGAGCTATCTCGATTTACTAGTCATTCCCAACTCTCGTCATCCCCGCGTAGGCGGGGACCCAGTGGCTTCAGTTTTGGGTTGTCGCGAGAGCGTGCATCGCTCTGACTTGGCGTTCGTGCGAGGAAGTCGCCGACGGCGTGTTTCGCCGACCTGCCGGTTGCCGAGTCACTTTCTTTGCTTGTCCACGCACGCAGTGCGAACGGCGTTAGCCGGCCCGAAGGGCGGAGGGCCGTAAGGCCCGGAGTAAAGAAAGATAACCAAAGAAACGACACCCCTAGTCCGCCGTCCTTCGGACCGTGAGGTTTGGCCGGGCTTTTCGACAGAGCCTGTCCCGGACTCGATCCGGGAACGTCCCTGTCCTGTCGAAAAGGACTCGGCATCCCTGCCGAGTCCCCCTTCGGGGCCTGATCGTCCAAACCTCACTCGGCTCCCGAGGGGGCCCCAAGAGCTGACCGCTCGCTGCGCATCGCTTGCCAAGAGCAAAGCTGCGCTGTGGGTGATGTTCCCGCGAGCACCCAGCCCCCTCACCCCAGCCCTCTCCCCCGGCAGAGCCAAGGGAGAGGGAGCAAGTAGCGAGAAAACGAAACACTGAGGCCCCCTCAGTCAGTCCCCTCTCCCCTGGCTTCGCCGGGGGAGAGGGCTAGGGAGAGGGGGGCTTTAAGTCCTCACCGCCACGACGCCTCGCGCAC